>JACCDS012379360.1_pt1 | contig 27936 bp, 26 predicted proteins | sample 7446441 | NCBI WGS metagenome assembly JACCDS01 (sample SAMN15323445, study PRJNA562643) | freshwater metagenome | isolation source: river surface water | place: USA:Blue River Watershed | collected 2017-08-17 | reverse complement strand
GGTGAGCGTACTCGTGAGGGTAACGACCTAATCGAAGAAATGAAGGAAGCCGGCGTTATCGAGAAGACCGCACTGGTCTTCGGTCAGATGGATGAGCCACCTGGAACTCGTTTGCGCGTAGCGCTATCCGCACTAACCATGGCGGAGTACTTCCGTGACGTGCAGGGCCAGGACGTGCTGTTGTTCATCGACAACATCTTCCGTTTCACCCAGGCCGGTTCTGAGGTTTCCACGCTGCTAGGCCGCATGCCATCAGCCGTGGGTTACCAGCCGAACCTAGCTGACGAGATGGGTCTACTACAGGAGCGAATCACCTCTACCCGTGGTCACTCGATCACCTCGCTACAGGCAATTTACGTTCCTGCCGACGACTACACCGACCCAGCCCCGGCAACCACCTTCGCTCACTTGGATGCAACCACCGAGCTAAGCCGTGAGATCGCCGCTAAGGGTCTGTACCCAGCTGTGGACCCACTAACTTCGACCTCTCGAATCCTGAACCCTGCCTACATCTCGGCAGATCACTACTCGACTGCAATCCGCGTCAAGGCGATTCTGCAGAAGAACAAGGAACTTCAGGAAATCATTGCCATCTTGGGTGTCGAGGAGCTTTCCGAAGAGGACAAGATCACCGTATCCCGCGCTCGTCGCATCCAGCAGTTCCTATCGCAGAACACCTACATGGCAACCAAGTTCACCTCGGTTCCAGGTTCGACCGTTCCGCTGAAGGACACCATCGAGGGCTTCTCGATGATTGCTAACGGTGACCTAGACCACGTTCCAGAGCAGGCGTTCTTCAACTGCGGTGGCATCGATGACGTTATGAAGGCATACGACCGCATCCAGAAGGATCTGAAGTAGTGGCAAGAGAACTCAACGTAGACCTAGTCGCAGCAGATCGTAAGATCTGGTCCGGCAGCGCAACCATGGTGGTCGCTAAGACCGCCGAGGGTGAAATTGGTCTACTCGCAGGTCACGAGCCAATGCTTGCCATCATGGCTGCCGGTCAGATTCGCATCACGCTTGCCGACGGCAAGCCAGTTATTGCCGAGACCACCCAGGGTGGCTTCTTGTCAATCGAGTCTGACACCGTCACCTTGGTGGTCAGGGACGCAACCCTGATTAGCTAATGCTTATTCTGCTGCCGCCGTCGGAAACTAAACGTTCCGGCGGCGTTGGCATTTCTATCGACAAAGCTGCCATCATCTGGGCTGCCTTGGATCCTGCCAGGGATGTTCTAATCAAGAAGCTTGGAACCCTTTCGAAAAACAAATCGAAGGCTGTCAAAGCCCTGAAGCTGGGTAAGAATCCGGAGCGGGATATCCAAAGCCTCAGGGAGCTGCTCACCGCACCGACCATGCCGGCGGTCGAACGCTACGCCGGCACTCTCTTCGACGCACTCGATTACCAAAGTCTGTCGGCCGAGGGTAAAGCGCGGGCAAAGGAAAGGCTGTTTATTCAGTCGGCGCTCTTTGGTTTATTGCCTGCCACCGAACAGATTCCCTACTATCGCTTCTCTGCCTCCAGCCAGCTGCCGGGAATCGATCTGAAGAAGCACTGGACCAAGGCCCACGTGGCAGTCTGGCCGAGAATGGTGGGGCCGATTTTGGACCTCCGTTCAAAGAGCTATGCTGCCCTGAATCCGATTCCAGAACGTGAGCACTACACCGTGGAGGTGCTGGATGAGGACTCTGGTAAGGCGTTAAATCACTTCAATAAAAAAGCCAAGGGTGCATTTGTTAGAGCAGCTTTGGAGCACGGCCTGGAGTCCGTCGATCAAATCCCGCAAATAGCAAAACTGGCAGGCCTTTCGGCCCGCCAGTCCGGCTTTGTTATCGAGCTAATTGTCCCAAGCGGCTTTTAGCCATCCTTGGTGGTAGCACCGGGTTCAATCATGGGCATTACCTCTTCATACTTGGGCAGCTCAATTACGCCCTCTTCGAGGCTAATAATTGAGTCAAACCAACCCTGATCGTTGTAGAGCAGGTGACCGGGAACTAGCCAGAAGCCTCCTGCGGCATCCCAGACGCCCAGCATGGCGGTCTGTGACTTATTGATCTTTAGGTCAACAACTTGAGGTGTAGGAGCCTCCTCGGTGGCCGCAGTTTCACCAGGAGCTGGCTCTACCGCCACATCACTGGTAACCGCAGGATCAACCATGGTCCTAACCGTGGCACCGTTGTTGTAGAAGCTGGCTGGGGCCGAGCCGTACCAGCGGCCCTCCTTGATTCTGGAAACTGCATCTGTAGCTGAAACAGTCTTGAATTCTCCGCGGTCTACCAGGGTGAAGGAGTGACCAGAGGCGTTTGCCAGGTTGCCCCAGGCATCCCAACCGACAGAGACACTCAGCGGTAGCGGCTCGCCCTCAAGCGTTAGATCCGCAGTGGCCGAGCCTCCCCAGTTGTCGCGGTAGACCTTGAAATCGCTGGCATTTAGCTTGGTTCCGAGTCTGGAGAAAAGCTTGGCAGCGTAATCGGCCATTTCCTGCTCGCTAGGAATCAGTTCGGGTTGAGGTTCTGGCTGTTCGCAAACCTGTGCTGAGTCTTGTTCTTTGGTTCCCTCGCTTGGGGTTGTGGTGCAGGCCCATTTTGAGCTGTCCCAACTTGAGAAGTACCAGGCTCCGGTGCCTGCCCAGTAAACGTTGAGGTAGGACTCAACACCAGCGTCCGACTTGGTCTGCACAGTGTAGCTCGGGGCTAACTCGGTAGACCACTCGTCTTTCTTGATCTCGCCATCGATCTTGAATTCCCTCATCAGCTTGGCAAGTAGATCGTCTGCGGTGCCAACCAACTGCGCCTGATAAACGTGACCCTTGCCGGTTTCATCACTTAACCCATCGGCGATGTGGTTGTACTGCACGTAACCGGGCCAGATCATGCCAATTTTGGCGTCTGCCGGGGCTGATTCAGCGGAAGCCATAGTCTGACCGCCCTGCGCAGCTGTCCCCATGGTAAACAGTGGCTGCGGTGCCATCGCGCTTGGCAGCACAAAGGCTCCGACTAGCGCCAGCGAGCCAAAGGCAAGCGAGCCAAGCCCCACGCGAAGCTGGTTGAAACTAATTAGCCGCTTGGTCTTGGACTTGGCAGCCTGGGCAACCAGGTATTCAGGAAGCTCGATAGCGTCTGGAGAAACTGAGTTGGATATCCGGTTTCGAAGTTCTTCGTTTTCGTTCATATTCATGATGTGTATCAGCCCCTCAGTTATTTTCAGAATTCAACAGCTGGGAAAGTCTGGACTTTGCTCGCGAGAGTGCAATTGCACAAGCGTTTTCACTTTTCTCCAGCGCGATGGCAAGTTGCTTGGGTTCCAGACCTTCAAATGCCCACAGCGCGAGAATTTCCTGCTCTTTCGCATTCAATGCCTTCCAGGCTGCTGCAAGCTCGATGTCTGCAAGGGCAATCGCTTCGGCACTTGGTGCAGACTGCGGTGCTTGAAGCATCGCGACAATACTGGCCCTGCCCTGCTGCTTGCGGTTGTGATTGGAGATCAGGTATCTGGCCGACTTGTATAGCCAGGGGAGCTCCATGCCGGCAGGGATGCTGTCTCGTTTTTGCCAAGCCAGCGCAAATAAGTCAGCAGCTAGGTCTTCAACATCCTCGGCATGGGTTCTGCGCGCAATAAAACGTGAGGTCTCGGCCAGGTAAGCCCTAAAGATGTCATTGAATTCTTGTTCAGTCATTTCTCTCCCATCTAGCCAATGTAATGGGGAAGTGGTTTTTTTCAGGCTCTTCTAAAACATCTAGGTGCGTGGTCTTGCACCAAACCCGAGGACTGCATCAGCGCATACATTGTGGTTGGGCCCACAAAACTAAATCCCAGTTTCCGAAGCGTCTTGCTCAGCGCCACCGATTCGCTGCTGGTCGCCTGCCAGGTAAAGCCTTCCGCCGGGGTTTGTCGCACCTTTGGGGCGTGTGACCAAATCAACTCTGTGAGATCTAGTTTTTTATCGAGCACAACATTGGCATTGTTGATTGCCGAGATGATCTTGGCTCGGTTTCTAATAATCCCAGGGTTGAGCATCAGCTCTTCGATCTTGTTCGCATCAAACCTTGCGACTTTTTCAATGTCAAAATTCTCAAAGGCTTGTCTAAAACCCTCTCGCCTTTTCAAAATCGTGATCCAGCTCAATCCGGCCTGGAACCCCTCAAGGCAAATTGCCTCAAAAAGTTCGCGCTGCCCTCTACCCTCGGAGCCCCACTCGAGGTCGTGGTAGCGAACGTAAATGTCATCATCGGTGACCCACGAGCAGCGCGTGCGACCGTCTGAGTGAAGGCGGGTGTGACTCACTCGGCGAACTCGATCTTTTCTAGCTTGAGCAACTTGCGCTTGGTTGGAATCCCATCGCCGCCCGAGTAGCCGGTGATCTTGCCGCCGGAACCCATAACCCGATGGCAGGGAACAATTAGTGGAATCGGGTTTACCCCAACCGCTGCGCCAACGGCTCGGGAGGCCTGAGGCTTTCCGATTCGGTGGGCAATCTCACCGTAGGTAAGGGTGTGACCATGCTTGATCGTCGCGATTTCACGCCAGACCGCCTTTTGAAATTCGGTTCCACCAAGATCGACCTTGCCCCGGTAGTCAGATTTGTTTCCCGAGAAGTAGTCATTTAGCCACTGAGCAGCAGCATCAACCTGGTTAGCGGCAAGTTTGCTGGACGAAAACTCGATCCGCTTGGCGTCGCCAACTAAAAAGGTGAGTTCAACCAGTGCGTCGCTACTTGCCGAGAGGGCAATCTTTCCAAGCGGTGTTTCAACTACTTTTGTGCAACCAATTTCAAGGACCATGCCTCAAGTATCCCGAATTTTGCCAGCCGGCTAGCTTTTGAACCATAGGTCTGTGGAAAACAGTTATCCACAGAATCGAGCCTCGGTCACCTAACTCATTCGGCATTGGGCAGATTTGGCTCATGAAGAAAAATGACGCATCCTGGCTCAGCTCCCTGCTTGGCAAAAAAGAAGTAGCTGGCAAAGTGCTAGTCCCGGAAATCACATACCCGCAGCCAAATCCTGAGACCATAATCGGTCTAAACCATGAGGGGTTCAGCGTTCCAAATCCGTTGCGCAGTTTTGACTCCCACTCCCTAATCCTGGGCTCAACAGGTACCGGGAAGACTGCGCTTATTCATCGGCTAGTCAAAGGCCTTGGGTGCCGAACGATATGGCTAACCTACGATCAACCGGAGATTGAATCCATCCGAGGCGCGATAGCAAACCATGAGCGCTTTGAGTTACCGGTGCTAGCGGTGGCAGACGGCATCCACCAATTCGCTGACCAGCTGGAACTTATTGAAACGATTGCCCGCGATGGAATCAGGTCAAATGTCTTGCTTGTGGTCTCGGCTCAGCTGTTAGCCGACTTACCGCAGGCAGTCTGGCGCAATTGTCAGGTGAAATTTGCCCTGGGCCAAGATGGCTGCGAACAACTCAACTTGCCATGTAGCGCAATTGGTCGTTATGAAATTGCATATCGCTGGCCGGGGAGCACTGGTGTGCTAAAAGCGCTGCCGCAGTCACCATTTGGTAAAGTCGTCGAGACGTCAAACCCTTTGGCTAGATACGCTTCTGAGCCTCAGTCAGCACCTTACGAAGGATTTGCTCGAGTTCGTCAAATTCCTTCGGACCAATGGTCAATGGCGGAGCTAACTGAACCACAGGGTCCCCACGATCGTCTGCTCGGCAGTACAGACCTGCCTCATAGAACGCGCTATTCAAGAATCCTCTGAGGAGCTTCTCGGACTCTTCCTTGGTGAAGGTTTCTCGGGTGTCCTGGTTTTTCACCAATTCGATTGCGAAGAAATAACCATCACCGCGGACATCGCCAACGATCGGCAAGTCGTAAAGCTTCTCAAGGGTCTTGCGGAAGATCGGTGAATTGGTGCGAACATTGTCCACCAATTTCTCGCGGTCATAGATGTCGAGGTTTGCCAGTGCCACGGCGCAGGCCACAGGGTGAGCTGCGAAGGTATATCCGTGCGGCAGAATCGTGGTGCCCTCGGTGAATGGTTCAAAATACTTTTCCTTGAGGAAAAGCGCTCCGAGCGGCTGGGTGCCGGAGGTAATCGCCTTTGCAGTGATCATCATGTCCGGCTCGATACCGTATCGCTCGCAGGCGAACATCTCGCCGGAGCGGCCGTAGCCGGTGATGGTCTCATCGGCTACAAAGATCACGTCGTACTTGTCGCAGATTTCGCGAACGCGCTTGAAGTAGCTCGGGTGAGCAGTGAAGCAGCCTCCGGAGTTTTGGATCGGCTCTACGTAGAAAGCCGCGACGGTGTCTGCACCTTCCATCAGGATTGCTTCTTCGATTCGGTTGGCTGCCCAGATGCCGAATTCTTCCTCGGTCTTGAACAGGTGCTTCGAGCGATACCAGTTAGTGTTTGGCACTCGAATGGTGGAGGGAACCAGTGGCTCAAACATCGCCTTCATAGCTGCAATTCCGGTAATCGACAGCGCTCCATGGCTGGTGCCGTGGTAGGCGGTCATTCGGGAAATGACCTTGGTCTTGGTGGGCTTGCCCTTGAGCTTGTAATACTGCTTGGCAATCTTCCAGGCGGTCTCAACCGCCTCGCCACCTCCGGTGGTGAAGAAGATGCGGTTTAGGTCCTTAGGTGCATAGCTCAACAAACGCTCTGCCAGTTCGATTGCCCGAGGGTGGGCGTATGCCCACAGCGGCATGTAGTCCAGCTCCATCATCTGCTTAGCTGCGGCATCGGCAAGTTCCTGATGGCCGTGTCCGGCGTTCACTGCAAACAGTCCGCTAAGCCCGTCGATGACCTTATTGCCCTTGGAGTCCCAGAGGTAGTGACCCTCACCTCTGGTGATGATCGTCATGTCTTTGGTCTGGTAGGGGGAGTGGCGGGTGAAATGCATCCAAAGGTGATCCTTGGCGCTGCGCTGCAGCTCTTTGTCGCCATAGGTTTCACCATCGCGCATCGCCTCAAAAAGCTTGAGGTCTTTGCGGGAGCCAGAATCTGATTTCTTGGACTTCTTTTTTCCGATTAGGCCTAGAAGACCTTTGGACTTGTTCTTTGCCATTGCTATCACTCTTAACTTCATCGTTAGTTGGCTTACTAGATGCTATCTGGTTCCCCAGCTGTAGAACTGCTTGTGGAGCTTGAGGTAAACAAATGTCTCGGAGGAAATTACTCCGGGAAGCGCGCGAATCTTCTCATTCAGCAGCTGGATTAGATCTTCGTCGTCCTCACAAACCACCTCGACCAGCACATCGAAACTGCCGGCAGTCAGCACCACGTAATCAACTGAATCAAATTCGGTTAGCTGCTTGGCAACCTCGGAAGCGTTTCCCATGCACTTGATGCCAATCATGGCCTGGCGGCTAAAACCAAGTTTCATCGGGTCGGTTACCGCAACCACCTGCATAACCCCGGAGTCGGTCAGTTTCTGAACTCGCTGTCGCACTGCAGCCTCCGAGAGGCCAACCACCTTGCCGATCTCTGAGTATGACTTGCGACCGTCTTGCTGCAATTGTTCGATGATCTTCTTGGAGACCTCGTCCAGCTGGGAGCGTCCCGCTCTTTCCATTCTTGCCATGTTTGAAGTATGGCTCACTGCGTGGGTGAAAGCATCGGAATTCGCAGCTATTTAGTCAAACAGTTACGAATTCGGTCGAGTTTTTGAATTTGGCTGTCGAAATGCCCCCTGCAGGATTAGAGTCGAAGCCTAACTAGCTCAATGAGGAGTTTTGCGTGTCAACTAAGCAATTGAAGAACTTCATCGGTGGCAAGCAGGTTGCCGCATCATCAGGTGAGGTAAGCGACGTCATCAACCCGGCCACCGGTCAGGTCTACGCTCACGCCCCCGTTTCTAACGATCAAGATGTTCAGGCTGCCTACGAGGTGGCGCAAAAAGCTTTTGAAGAGTGGGGCCAAACCACCCCATCCGAGCGTCAGCTTGCGCTGTTCCGCATCGCCGATGCCCTAGAGGCTCGTGCGAAGGAGGCTGCCGAGGTTGAGTCTGAGAACACCGGAAAGCCGCTAGCGACCCTGGTCGACTACGAAATCATGCCGTCTGTCGACCAGATCCGTTTCTTTGCCGGTGCCGCCAGAAACCTAGAGGGTCGCTCGGCAGGGGAGTACCTGCGCGATCACACCTCGATGATTCGTCGCGAACCAATCGGTGTGATTGGTCAGGTGACTCCGTGGAACTACCCACTGAACATGGCGACTTGGAAGTTTGCCCCTGCCATTGCGGCCGGTAACACCATCGTGCTAAAGCCTTCCGACACCACTCCGGCTTCCACCTTGCTGCTCGCTGAAATCGCAGCGGAGTTTTTGCCATCCGGTGTCTTCAACGTGGTGACTGGAAACCGCGACACCGGTCGCGCCATGATCGAAAACCGCATTCCCCAGATGGTTTCCATCACCGGTAGCGTGCGCGCCGGAATGGAGGTTGCCAAGAGTGCATCTGCCGACCTCAAGCGAGTTCACCTCGAGCTAGGCGGCAAGGCTCCGGTAATTGTTTTTGCGGATGCCGATTTCGCGAAGACTGCGGCTGGCATCGTGGCGGCTGGATTCTTCAACGCCGGTCAAGACTGCACCGCTGCCACCAGATTGCTGGTTCAGGAATCCGCCTACGACGAGTTCATGCCATACCTTCTGGCCGAGGTCAAAGCCAGTGCCAAGGTTGGTAAGCCTCACGAAGAAGACATTTTGTTTGGCCCGGTAAACAACGCAAACCAGTTAGCTAGAGTCAAGGGCTTTATTGACCGACTACCGGATCACGCCAAGATCGAGGCTGGCGGTAGCCAAATCGGTTCCGAGGGCTACTTCTTTGAGCCAACTGTGCTCTCCGGTTTCAAGCAGACCGACGAGCACATCCAGGAGGAGATCTTCGGCCCGGTCATCACCGTCCAAAAGTTCTCCGATGATGCCCAGGCTTTGAAGTGGGCGAATGACGTGCAGTACGGTTTGGCGGCCTCGGTTTGGACTACCAACCACGCGCGCGCAATGCGCTTTGCCAAGCACCTTGACTTTGGTGCGGTGTGGATCAACACCCACATCCCACTGGTCGCCGAGATGCCTCACGGTGGCTTCAAGCACTCCGGTTACGGCAAGGACCTCTCGCACTACGGCTTTGAGGACTACACCCGTATCAAGCACGTCATGAGCTACATCGGAGACTGAGGGTAAAAAATCAGTTTCGGGGTCCAAAAAGCCAAAGATTTATGACAAACTTGGGCTTGCTTCGGAATCCCGGTAGCAATGTTCTTGTTGGTCAACACTCACCACTTGATTGAAATCGGTGGATTTAGGAGATTGCAATGAAGGAAGGTCTTCCTCAGGACCCAATGATGCGTCAGCTCGTGCAAATGGCACGAGGAAAGATGCTTTCTCGTCGCGCTACCCTGCTGGGTCTAGGTGGCACCGCAGCTGTCATGTCACTGGCATCCTGTGCTGCTGACACCAAGAGTGCTCTGACTCCAGCCGAGGATCTTTCGGACAGCGAAAAAGTTTTGGTTTGGCACAACTGGCCGCTTTACATGGACGGCGAGGACGACGGTTCTTACCCAACCCTGAACCGCTTCATGAGTGAGAGCGGCATCACCGTCGAGTACATGATGGAGATCGACGACAACGACACCTGGTACGCCAAGGTTAAGGACCAGCTAGCACTGGGCACCGACCCAGGATTCGACGTCGCCTGCCCAACCAACTGGTTGGTAAACCGCATGATCGGCCTCGGATACCTGCAGACTTTGGATAACGCAAACATGCCAAACAAGGTTGCGAACTTGGCACCTGCCTACCTAGGTGACGCGAATGACCCAGAGCGCACTCTTTCGGTGCCTTACCAGGGCATCATCGGCGGCATCGTCTACAACAAGCAGATGTACAAGGAGGCAACCGGCAAGGATGCCCCTACCTCACTTGCCGATGTTTGGGCACCGGAGCTAAAGGGCCGCGTCGGCCTTATCTCCGAGATGCGCGACTCTGTCGGCCTCACTCTGCTAAGCCAGGGCATTGACATCACGAGCGAAGAGTCATTGACTGAGGATGCATTCAATGCAGCGGTTGAGTTCATCGCTGCCCAGGTTTCCTCCGGCCAGATCTTCAACATCAAGGGCAACTCCTACGGTGAAGACTTGGTCAACGGCAACATCATCGTCGCGCTGGCCTGGTCGGGAGACACCACCATTTTGAACGCCGAGGTTGGCGAAGAGCGCTTCGGATTCGTCGTTCCAGACACTGGCTCGACTATCTCCTCCGACTCCTTCGTGGTTCCGATGGGCTCAGCTCACAAGAAGAACGCCGAAGCACTTATCAACTACTACTACGACCCAGTGAACGCAGCCGAGCTAGCTGCCTACGTGAACTACGTAACTCCAGTGGTTGGCGCCAAGGAAGAAATGCTCAAGACCGACCCTGCGTTGGCCGAGAACCCATTGATCTTCCCATCCGAGGAGTTCCTATCCAACGTCCACGCCTTCCGCGCCCTAACCGGCCAGGAGGAGCAGCGCTTCGCAACCGCGTGGCAAAACGTTTTGCTGGGCGCATAGGTGGCAACTGACTTCGTCGCTAGGGGTCAGGACCTAGAGCTAGTTGGAATCCGCAAGGAGTTCCCTGGGTTTACCGCAATTGAAAACCTTGACCTAAAGATTCCAGCGGGCGAGTTCTTCGCGCTACTTGGACCTTCGGGTTGTGGCAAGACCACCACGCTGCGAATTGTCGCCGGCCTGGAGGAGCCAACCAAGGGCAAGGTGCTAATCGGTGGCAAGGATGTAACCGCCACTAAGCCGCACGAGCGCCCGGTGAACACTGTGTTCCAGAGCTACGCGCTGTTCCCTCACATGACCATCTTGGAGAATGTGGCGTTTGGTCTTCGTCAGCGCAAGGTTGCAGATCCGCTTGCCAAGGCAACCGAAGCGCTACAGCTGGTTGAACTAGAGCACCTTGCACTTCGTAAGCCTCAGCAGCTATCCGGCGGTCAGCAGCAGCGTGTTGCGCTTGCTCGAGCGCTGGTAAACCGCCCGGCGCTATTGCTGCTCGATGAGCCACTGGGAGCGCTTGATCTCAAGCTTCGTCGTCAAATGCAGGTCGAGCTCAAGGCCATTCAGATGGAAGTTGGGCTCACCTTCTTGCACGTCACCCACGACCAGGAGGAGGCCATGGACATGGCCGACACGGTTGCGGTCATGAACAAGGGTGAGATCGAGCAGATGGGCGCTCCCGAGGCGCTCTATGACCGCCCAAAGACTGCCTTCGTGGCGAGATTCTTGGGTCAGTCCAACATCTTTGTTGGCGATGTAGTTGAAGAGAATGCGAACAGCATTTCGATCAGCTGCAACGGCCAAAAGATATCAGCGCCTAAGAATCGCTCTGAGAAGCATTCCGGCAAGGTGGCACTTGGTGTTCGCCCGGAGAAGGCAACCTTCCACGAGGACAAGCCAAACCTTGACTCCAACCACAACCTGGTTGGTCCAGGCGAGATTATCGACATCCGCTTCACCGGTGTTTCAAACCAGTACCTGATCGACGTTCCTGGCTTTGGAGACATCACCGTCTTTGCTCAAAACGTGGGCAAGAGCCCGGTTGTCGAGCTCGGTGCCCAAGTTTGGGTGAGCTGGAAGGTCGAGCACGCTTTTGGTCTAAGCGATCTGCCACTCAAGGCAGATAACGACGAGGCGTAAATCTCGTGGCATTCGTAGCGCTAGGGCAAGGTTCAGCGGGTAATTCTGCCGCCCCAACAAAGGCATCTAAGGTTGCTTTTATCCTGTTGGCACCCGGCATGATTTACCTCGGGTTGTTCTTCCTAACCCCGTTGGTTTCGCTGGTCATCACATCACTCAAAACCGCCTCGTTTACCGGTGAAATTGGTATGTATGACTATGCATTCCAGGTTTCGAACTATGCCTATGCGCTCGAGCAGTATCTGCCTCAGATCACCAGAAGCTTCCTGTACGCACTGGTTGCGACCTTCATGGCGCTTTTGATTAGCTACCCAATCGCATACTTCATAGGCGTCAAGGCAAGAAACAAGCCCGTGCTACAGGCTTTCTTGCTCACGTTGGTAATCGCTCCGTTTTTCATCAGCTTCCTGCTTCGCACCTTTGCCTGGAAGCAGATCTTCTCTAACGAGTCGCCCGCGACTCAGTTCCTGCAGTCAATCGGGGTGCTGGCACCAGATCAGTATGTGATCGGCTCTAGCTTTGCGGTGATTGCAGGTTTGACCTATAACTTCATTCCATTTATGACGCTTCCGATTTACACCTCGCTGGAGCGCTTGGACACTCGTCTGGTGGAGGCGGGCTCGGACCTGTATGCCACCCCGGCGCAGACTTTCTGGAGGGTAACATTCCCGCTATCGCTGCCGGGTGTAATTTCCGGCACTTTGCTGACCTTCATCCCGATTTCTGGTGACTACGTTTCGGCATCGAGAGACTTCTTGGGAGGCTCCGACACCGCGATGATCGGTAACGTGGTGGAGGCTAACTTCTTCCGAATTCAGGATTACCCAACCGCTTCTGCGCTCTCTGTCATGCTGATGGCCGCAATCGTGGTTTTGGTGTCTGTTTACGTTCGCAAGAGTGGAACGGAGGAGCTGCTGTGAGATTCTCGCTTGGCCGGTGGCTACTTCCAACATACGTAGGTTTGGCATTCATCTTCATGATGATTCCAATTGCTTACACCTTCGTCTTCTCCTTCAACAAGGTTGAAAAGTCCAACATTGCCTGGAAAGAGTTCACCTTCGACAACTGGCTGAACATTTGTGGTCAGCCGGTGGTCTGTGAGGCTTTTGGTAACTCGGTTGCCATCGCCGTGATTTCCACCTTGATTTCGACCGCGCTGGGAACCGCTATCGCGATTGCCCTGGGTCGCTACAAGTTCAAGGGCCGTGCCGCAACCAACCTACTTTTGTTCTTGCCAATGGCAACCCCCGAGGTTGTAATGGGTGCTGGCCTTGCAGCGCAGTTTTTGAATGTTGGTATCTCAAAGGGCTTTTGGACCATCGTGGTTGCCCACGTGATGTTCACCTTGAGCTTTGTGGTGGTCACCGTAAAGGCGCGAGTCGCAACCCTGGATCCAAGACTCGAGGAAGCCGGGCGCGATCTCTATGCGAACGCTGCCGCGGTGTTCTGGAGAATTACCTTCCCGCTGCTCTTGCCAGGCATTATGGCGGCAGCCATGCTGTCTTTCGCATTGAGTTTTGACGATTTCATCATCACTCAGTTCAACTCGGGACCAGAGACGACGTTCCCGAAGTTTGTTTACACCGCAGCCGCGCGAGGCATTCCACCAGAGGCGAACGTAATTGGTTCGCTGGTCTTCATCGTGGCAATTGCCATCGTGATGGTGGTGCAGGTGCGAGCCTCGCTAAAGGCTAAGAAGCTTCGCGCCTAGCGGTATAGCGACTCAACTGCCTCGCGGAAGTGAGCGTGGTGGTGAGCGACGTCCTTCTCAGTTGCGGCAGGCGAGAACAACACCATGTTGTGGAATGGCGTCATCAGAATTCCACGGTTGATAGCGTGCAGTTGCAGGTACTGCTGCAATTCAAAGTCATCAGCTTCGGCAGCCTCGCGTCCAGTTAGCGGGGCAGTAGGGCGGAAGCTGTATTCGCCGCGGCAACCAATCTGAGAGACCTGCCACGGCAGCTCAAACTCATCAATCACAGACTGAATGTTGTTGGTCCACATCGTGGCAAGTTTCGTCATGTGCTCAAAGGCCTGGGCAGTCAGCACCTCGCTCAGGGTCGCTCGTACTGCTGCCATCGATAGTGCGTTGCCAGCAAGTGTGCCGCCAACACCACCGACATCGATGGACTCGAGGTTGGTCGAACCGGCGATGCGCTTAGCGAGCTCATCGGTCAAGCCGAACGCACCGACTGGTACGCCACCGCCGATGGTCTTCCCTAGTACAACGGCATCTGGGTGAAGATTTTGAGCTCTGGTCATGCCACCGGTGCCGGCGGAGATAGTGTGAGTCTCATCCAAGATCCAAATCACGTCATACTTTTTGCACAGCGCCTGCATGCCCTCTAGGTAGCCAGGCTCTGGCAAAACGATGCCGATGTTGGTTAGCGCAGGCTCCATGAGCATCGCGGCGACTTCGCCAGTTGCAAAGGCGCGCTCAGCGGCCTCGAGGTCGTTGAATGGAATAACCACGGTGGTCTGGTTCGGGTGAACCGGCATGCCGATGTTGTCGCGACGCGGCACGGTTGCGCCATTGTCATCCATCACGGCGAAGGTCTCGTCCACGGTGCCGTGGTAGCAGTAATCGTGGACAGCAATCTTTGATCGTCCGGTCACGTGTCTCGCATATCGCAGAATGTGACGGTTTGCATCGGTGGCGGTTAGCGTGAACTGCCACTTCGGAAGACCGAAACGCTCCGCCAGCAGGCTCGCTGATGCGATGGCATCGGCAGTTGGCAGCATGTAGGTAGAGCCTTTGGCAATTTGTGACTGCACGGCCTTCACGGTTGCATCTGGAGCGTGGCCGCACATCGCGCCGGTGTCACCGAGGCAGAAGTCGGTGTATTCCAGTCCATCAACATCGGTGAAGTGCGAGCCCTTGGCGTGGTCTACATAGATTGGGAATGGGCCTGGCCACTTGGACATCCAGATCATTGGAACGCCAGCGACCATTGGGCCTAGGGCCGCTTGGTGGTTAGCGGCAGACTTTGGGTGGGTTTGAATGAAGCGGTTAATTTCTTCATTGAATAGGTTGTCTAGGCGCGCTCTGTCGCCGTAGGCATGCACGATGAATCACCTTCGATTCTTACTTTTACTTACGCATCGTTGAGCCCAAAGGGCTCTAAAGCCACCTTAGGGGGTGACTTACAACTTTGCCAAACCGGCAGCGAGCACGTCCATCGCGTCGTGCAGCAGCTCGTCGGTAATGGCAAGCGGTGGCAGGAAGCGAATCACGTTGTTGTAGGTTCCGGCATTGAGGATTAGGACACCATTGGCGTGACAGTGCTTTACCAAGGAGTCGACTGCAGCCGAGTTTGGAGTCTTGGTTCCTGGCTCGACCAGCTCAATGGCGATCATGGCACCCTTGCCGCGCAGGTCACCAATCACGGAGTACTGGCTCTTGAGGTCAGTTAGTCGACCAATTAGCAGCTGCTCAATTTCTAGTGCACGCTCTAGCCAGCCACCCTCTTCGATCTGCTCTAGCACTGCGACACCGGCTGCGGTCGCGGTAGGGGAGCCACCGAAGGTGCCACCTAGGCCACCGGCGTGGGAGGCGTCCATGATTTCGGCGCGACCAACCACACCTGAAAGTGGCATACCACCTGCGATGCCCTTGGCCACGGTAATCAGGTCAGGCTCGAAGCCCTCTTCCCACTCCGAGGCGAACCACTTTCCGGTTCTTGCGATACCGGACTGCACCTCGTCGGCAACCATCACGATGCCGTTGGCGCGGCACCAGGCGGCCAAAGTTCTCAGGAATCCAGGTGCTGGAACGATGAAACCACCCTCGCCCTGGATTGGCTCAATGAATACCGCCGCGAGCTGAGCTGCGCCCACTCGCTTCTCGAGGTAGGTGATGGCACGGGTTGCGGCTTCCTCGCCGGTCATGCCCTCAGCATCGCGGAACGGGTAGCTCATTGGAGCGTGGTGCACGCTGCCAGCCAGCGGGCCAAAGCCCGTGCCGTAAGGGTGCATCTTGAAGTTCATGCTCATGGTCAGATTGGTGCGACCGTGGTAGGCGTGGTCAAAAACCGCAATTTCGGTGCGACCGGTTGCCTTGCGGGCAATCTTTACCGCGTTCTCAACGGCTTCTGCGCCGGAGTTGAAAAAGGCTGCCTTTTTGGCGAAGTTTCCCGGAGCGTGCTTGACCAGCAGCTCACCAACCCGAACGTATGGCTCGTATGGTGCGACGGTAAATAGCGTGTGAGTGAGCTTGGCAACCTGGTTTTGAACCGCCTGCACGACGCGCTCATTGGTGTGGCCAATGGTCACCACACCGATGCCGCTTCCCATGTCGATTAGCTGGTTGCCATCGACGTCCTTCATGACCGCGCCGTGGGCGTGATCAATAAAGACTGGAAGAGCAGTGCCCACACCGGCAGCAATTACCTGCTTGCGGCGCTCCTGCATCTGGGTGGAGATTGGACCTGGAATTGCGGTTGCGAGGATTCTCTTTTGCTCAAGGCTCATGAGACTAGTCTAATTTCTAGCCGGGTTTGTTGCCTGCCATTTCTTAGATTTGAAAGCGAGTTCTAAGCTTTTGCCATGCGCAGAGTAATCGTCCTCGGTTCCACCGGGTCAATTGGCACCCAGGCCCTAGAGGTAATTGCAGCAAACCCCGATCAACTTCAGTTGGTTGGACTCTCGGCGTTCTCGAATCGCGAACTGATAAGTCAGCAGGCCAAGCAGTTTGGTCTGGGCGAGCACTGCGTTGCCATCGGCGCTCAAGAGGCCGCTGAGCTGGTAAAGGATATTGAGGCTGATGTTGTGGTCAACGGCATCACCGGTTCGGTTGGGTTGGCGGCAACTTTGGCCACCTTGCGATCGGGCAAGATTTTGGCCTTGGCAAATAAGGAGTCCCTCATCGTGGGCGGGCCGCTGGTCAAGGAGCTGGCTGCCCCGGGTCAGATTGTTCCGGTTGACTCCGAGCACTCCGCAATAGCGCAGTGTCTGAGATCGGGAACCGAGTCCGAGATTGCAAAACTTATCCTCACCGCCTCGGGTGGACCGTTTAGGGGCTTCAGTAAGCAGCAGCTCAGTGAGGTAACCCCGCAGCAGGCGCTCAAGCATCCAACTTGGAGCATGGGCAAGGTGGTGACCACTAATTCGGCCAGCTTGGTCAACAAAGGTCTCGAGCTGATCGAGGCTCACCTGTTGTTTGATATTCCTTTTGAACGAATCGAAGTCACCGTGCACCCGCAGTCGGTTGTGCACTCCATGGTCGAGTTCGTTGACGGGTCGGTAATCGCACAGTGCTCACCGCCAGATATGAAACTCCCAATTGCGCTAGGCATGGCGTGGCCGGATCGGCTTGGCAACGTAAGCCAGGCGGTTGATTGGAGCAAGGCTCACAGTTGGGTCTTTGAGCCTTTGGACGAAAGTGTCTTTGGCTCGGTTGCGCTTGCTCGCCAGGTTGGTATCGCAGGTCTCACATATCCTGCGGTTTACAACGCTGCCAATGAACAGGCGGTCGAGGCCTTCCACGACGGCAAGATCAAGTTCACCGGAATCTTTGATGTCATCCAAGAGGTAGTGCAGCAGCACACCGCCACACAGCCGCTGACGCTAGATTCGGTTTTGGATGCCGAGTCGTGGGCTCGCAAGACTGCGGATTTGCTGATAGCAAAACACTGAAGCGGGTAATAGCAGGTAGCGTTAGAGCCAAATGGACATCCTTCTCTACATCCTGGGTATTTTTGCCGTCATCGTCGGAATAGCGCTGTCGATCGGTCTGCACGAGCTAGGTCACTACCTGCCAGCGAAAAAGTTTGGGGTGCGGGTCAAGCAGTTCATGGTTGGCTTTGGGCCAACCGTGAAGTCCTGGCGAAGCGGCGAGACGGAATTTGGATTCAAGGCCATTCCCCTCGGTGGCTACATCCTGATGACCGGAATGTATCCGCCGGAGAAAAAGCCCTATCGCGGGTTGTTTTCAAAGTGGATAAATGAGGCCAGGGCTGCAGAGCGCGAGGATGTTCAAGAATCTGATGCTGGCAGGCAGTTTCATCAACTGCCTCCCTATAAAAAACTGATCATCATGCTCGGTGGTCCGGTGATGAACTTCTTGCTGGGCATGCTGCTAATTGCGATTGCGCTGAGCGGAATTGGCACCATGCAGCAGGGGCTGACGATTCAAAAGGTTTATCAGTGCGTGCAGGTGGTCGATGATGGCAGCTGCGAAGCTGATGCGCCAAAGTCACCTGCGGCGCTCGCTGGCCTTTTGCCTGGCGACACCGTGATCGAGGTAAATGGAAATCCGGTGACGAGCTGGAATGAGGTAATCGCCGGTTTCAATGAGCAGCTCGGTAAGCCTTCTAACCTTGTAGTTTCCCGGTCGGGAGAGCGAACTGAGCTAAGCATCACCCCGGTTTTCATGGAGCGTCCGCTTTACGATGCCGAGGGCAAGGCGCTACTCAATGCTGAGGGAGTACCGCAGACCGAGTTCAAGCCGCTGCTGGGGGTTTTGCTAGAGCCTGAGAATGTGCCGCTTTCGCTGCAGGATTCTCTGGCCTACGGACTGAATGCCACTGGAGCAACCTTCGGATTTATTCTGACTTTGCCGCAGCAGGTCTGGGCGGTCACCAGTTCAACCCTTGGTTTAGCCGAGCGCGATCCGAATGGTGCGGTGTCTATCGTGGGAGTCGGGCAACTGGCGGGGGAGCTTAGTCAGTCAGAGCTGCCACTTAGCGCCAAGATTGCATCGCTACTGATGCTGCTGGGGGCATTGAACCTAGCACTTTTTGCGTTCAACCTGATTCCACTTTTGCCGCTGGACGGTGGACACGCGATCGGCGCAGTTTACGAATCGCTAAAGCGCAGCTTTGGACGGATTTTCCTCAAACGGGACCCAGGCCCAATCGATACCGCCCGAACGCTTCCGCTGGCATACGGGGTGTGGCTGGTGTTGATTGCCGTCGGAGTGCTGCTGATTTTGGCCGACATAGTGAATCCAATCACGCTCGGCTAGGAACAAAGTAGCCAGCCAAATGTTTATGCTTTGTTGGGATAAGAAGGGATTCAATTGCCTGCTGTAAATCTAGGTCTGCCTAAGTCGCCACCTCCAACTCTTGCTCCTAGGAGAAAGACCCGTCAGATCATGGTGGGTAAGGTTCCAGTCGGTGGCGATGCCCCCATCTCAGTGCAGTCCATGTGCACCACCCCAACCACCGACATCAATGCCACGTTGCAGCAGATTGCTGAGCTCACCGCATCCGGTTGCGATATCGTTCGCGTTGCCGTGCCAAGCCAGGACGATGCTGATGTCTTGCGTATCATCGCCAAGCGCAGTCAGATCCCGGTGATTGCCGATATCCACTTCCAGCCCAAGTATGTTTTCCAGGCCATTGACGCCGGTTGCGGTGCTGTCCGCGTGAACCCGGGCAACATTCGTAAGTTTGACGACCAGGTCGGTGCCATCGCTAAGGCCGCAAAAGACGCTGGCATTTCGATTCGCATCGGTGTGAACGCCGGCTCCTTGGATCCTCGCCTGTTGGAAAAGTACGGCAAGGCAACCCCGGAGGCTTTGGTTGAGTCCGCAGTTTGGGAGGCGAGCCTTTTCGAGGAGCACGATTTCCACGACTTCAAGATTTCGGTCAAGCACAACGACCCGGTGGTTATGGTCAAGGCCTACGAGATGCTCGCAGAGCGCGGGGATTGGCCACTGCACCTCGGTGTCACCGAGGCTGGACCTGCGTTCCAGGGCACCATCAAGTCATCTGTCGCCTTCGGTGCGCTGCTGTCGAAGGGTATTGGCGACACCATTCGAGTTTCACTTTCTGCTCCACCGGTTGAGGAAATCAAGGTTGGCTCACAGATTCTGGAGTCGCTGAACCTTCGTCCGCGCAAGCTTGAGATTGTCTCTTGCCCATCCTGTGGTCGCGCTCAGGTAGATGTTTACACCCTCGCCAACGATGTCACCGCCGGCTTGCAGCACCTCACTGTGCCAATTCGCGTTGCGGTAATGGGTTGCGTGGTCAATGGTCCGGGTGAAGCTCGTGAGGCAGATCTCGGTGTCGCATCCGGTAACGGCAAGGGTCAGATTTTCGTAAAGGGCGAGGTCGTAAAGACCGTTCCGGAATCTGAGATTGTGGCTACCTTGATTGAAGAAGCAAACCGCATCGCAGCCGAAATGGACCCAGCACTTGTTGGCACGGCTCAGGTTATGGTGGCCGACAAGTAGCTAACATTGAGCCCATGCCTATTCGCTTGAGCTCACTTTTTCTGCGCACTTTGCGCGAAGACCCTTCCGACGCGGAAGTAGATAGCCACCGCCTGTTGGTTCGTGCTGGCTACATTCGACGCAATGCTCCGGGAGTTTTCACCTGGCTACCGCTTGGTCTTCGGGTCAAGGCTCGTATCGAACAGATCATTCGAGAAGAGATGGCAAACGCCGGTGCTCAAGAAGTATTTTTCCCAGCACTTTTGCCAAAGGAGCCGTTTGAGGCAACTGGTCGCTGGGAGGAATACGGCGACAACCTCTTTAGGCTGCAGGATCGCAAGAAGGCGGACTACCTGCTTGCCCCAACCCATGAAGAGGTGTTCACCCTGCTGGTGAAGGACCTTTACTCCTCATACAAAGACCTGCCACTTTCGATTTACCAAATCCAGAACAAGTACCGCGATGAAGCTAGGCCTCGAGCCGGGCTATTGCGCGGACGTGAGTTTGTGATGAAGGATGCCTATTCCTTCGATGTCACCGATGAGGGCCTCGCGGCAAGTTACCAGGCACAGCGCGATGCCTATGAGCGCATCTTCAAGCGTCTTGGTGTGGAGTATGCGGTCGTGAAGGCCGATGCCGGTGCCATGGGAGGTTCGAAGTCTGAAGAATTCTTGAACCCTTCTCCAATTGGTGAGGACACCTTTGTTCGCTCGGCCGGTGGTTTTGCCGCCAATGTCGAGGCGGTGAAGTTTGCCGTGGCCGCGGATGTCGATGGCTCTAACAACCCAGCCGCCGTGGTGCATGATTCTCCGAACACTCCAACGATTGCATCTTTGGTCGACTACTCAAATGCCAGCTTCCCCAAGGGTGATGGCGCTTGGAGCGCGGCTGACACTCTCAAAAATGTTGTGTTGGCTCTGATCTCTCCAGAGGGCAAGCGCGAGCTAGTTGTGGTTGGCGTACCAGGTGATCGTGAAGTGGACCAGAAGCGTGCCGAGGCATTCTTTGGGCCAAACGAAGTCGAAGCTGCAAACGAAGAGGACTTTGCTAAGCACCCGAGCCTGGTCAAGGGTTACATCGGTCCGGTGAAGGATGGAGTTCAGCTTTTGGGCAAGGATGCCACAAGCGGCATCAGGTATCTGCTAGACCCACGCGTTGCCAAGGGCAGCCAGTGGATTACCGGTGCCAACATCGACCAGAAGCACGTCTATCACCTCACCTACGGCCGCGACTTTACTGCCGATGGTGTTGCTGACATCGCAGAGATTCGCCAGGGCGACCCGGCTCCGGACGGTTCTGGACCGTTGGAATTGGCTCGCGGTATCGAAATCGGTCACGTCTTCCAGCTCGGTCGCAAGTATGCCGAGGCACTTGGTCTTCAGGTCTTGGATGAGAACGGCAAGTTGGTCACGGTAACCATGGGCTCCTATGGCATCGGTGTGACTCGCTTGGTAGCGGTGATCGCCGAAGCATCACACGATGAAAACGGATTGATCTGGCCAGAGAGCGTAGCTCCTGCCGATCTGCACATCATCGCCGCCGGCAAGGATGAACTGCCATTTGAGGCCGCCGAGAAGCTTGCCTTAGAGGCCGAGAAGTTCAATCTTTCGGTGATTTTGGATGACCGCGCCAAGGTCAGCCCGGGTGTGAAATTTGCTGATGCCGAGCTGATTGGTGTGCCTTGGATCATCATCTGTGGCCGCGGTGTAGCAGAGGGTGAAGTTGAGTTGTGGGACCGCCGAAGCGGCGAGCGGGTTCAGGTCAAGCTAGAATCAGCTGTAGCTGAGCTTTTGGCTAAGCGCGCATAAGAAAATAAAAGGAGCGGCCTTATGGATATCGACATTTCGGTGCTTCGACTGCTGGAGCGCGAAAAAGAGATTCCTTTTGACGATCTCGTCAACATCATCGAGTCCGCAATTCTGGCTGCCTACTACAAGCACATTCAGGACCACGCTAAGGGTCCACGCGCAGAACTAGATCGCAAGACCGGTCACGTCACCATTTACACTCCCGAGCTAAACGAGGCCGGCGAGCAGGTAGGGGAGAAGGACGTTACTCCAGACGGCTTTGGCCGAGTCGCCGCCTATGCAGCCAAGCAGGTAATTGCTCAGCGCATGCGTGAAATTTCCGACGAGGGATTGCTAGGAGAATTCAAGGGCAAAGAGGGCGACATCGTTGCCGGAGTGATCCAGCAGGGCTCGCGCTCCAACATGGTCTATGTGAACCTAGGTTCTATCGAAGCTCTAATGCCTCCCGAGGAGCAGGTGCCAGGCGAGGACTATGCCCACGGCAGCCGCATTCGCGTCTACGTGACCAGCGTCCAGCGCGGCCCACGAGGACCACAGATCACCGTTTCACGCACTCACCCGAACCTGGTTCGCAAGCTTTTTGCCCTGGAGGTGCCAGAGGTTGCCTCCGGTCAGGTAGAAATTGCATCGGTAGCTCGCGAAGCCGGTCACCGCACCAAGATCGCCGTGATTGCAAAAGAGCCTGGCATCAACGCCAAGGGCGCTTGCATCGGAGAGCTGGGTCAGCGAGTCCGAGCCGTGTCGGCAGAGCTGAATGAAGAAAAGATTGACGTTGTTGATTACAACGAGGACCTTTCCAAGTTTGTTGCGCAGGCACTCTCGCCAGCTCGAGTATCGGATGCCTTCGTAATTGATGCCGCCACCAAGGCGGTGAGGGTATTGGTGCCTGATTTCCAACTGTCTTTGGCAATTGGCAAAGAGGGGCAGAATGCACGTCTGGCCGCCAAGCTAACCGGTGCCAAGATCGACATTCAGCCCGACAGCATTCTCGAAGGCTAGCCCAATCGGGGCTGAGGGCCTAGAATGAACCCCGTAAGAACCTGCGTTGGCTGTCGTCAGCGCGATTTGAAAAAGAATTTGGTTCGAGCGATTGCAGAAAACGGTGTGGTGAGAGTTGATCTCGCTTCCCGGCTTCCAGGCCGCGGGGTTTGGTTTCATCAAGATTGTTCGCAATTAGTTTTGGATCGAAATGGGTTCAGAAAAGCCTTGGGCGAAGCAAGTACCGCTGAGTTTGAGGCCTGGCATAGACAGGCAAGAGAAGATGCTGGAAACAAGATGAGTTCCTCGAAATGAGATCCGCTCACAACTAAAGCCTGCCCTGTTCGGGTAGGCCCGAACAGGAGAAACTAAGTGGCGCTTCCACGCGTATATGACCTAGCCAAGGAACTTGGCATTGACACCAAGGTCGCACTATCCAAGCTTGAAGAGCTCGGCGAGTATGTCAAGGGTGGCTCATCCACCATCACCCCACCGGTAGCTGCAAAGCTTCGTGCCGCGTTCCCAAATGCCGGCAAGGCTGCGCCTCAAAAGGCAGAGCCGAAGGCAGCACCGGCCGCTGAAACTTCCGCACCCGCGCCAGCTCCAGCCGCAAAGCCTGCTCCGCAGGCTGAGGCTGCGACTCCTGCGCCTGCAGCTCCAGCTCCGGTTGCACCAGAGGCTGCAACTCCGCCGGCACCTAGCTCGATCATCGGTATTCCACGTCCGGGTAACAACCCATTCAGTTCTAACCAGGGCATGGGCATTCCTCGCCCAATGGCTCGTCCGGGCAATAACCCATTCAGTTCTAACCAGGGCATGGGCCGCGGTCCACGTCCAGGTGGTGCTCCACGTCCAGGCGGCGCTGGCGCTCGTCCAGGTCAGGGCGGTGCTCCGCGTCCGGGTGCACCTCGTCCAGGTGGCGCGCCACGTCCGGCCGGTGCTGGTTTTGGTAGCCCACGTCCCGGCGGTGCTCCAGGTTTTGGTGCTCCGGGAGCCGGTGCTCCGGGAGGTCGTCCAGGACCAGGTGGTCGTGGTGGTCGCGGTGCTGGCACCGCGGGTGCTTTCGGAAAGGGTGGCTCTAAGAACAAGGGCCGCAAGTCCAAGCGCACCAAGAGAGAAGAATTTGAGCAGAGAGAGGCTCCGAGCCTCGGCGGTGCAATGGTGCCACGCGGCGACGGCAACACCGTTGTTCGCATCCGCCGCGGATCCTCAATTCAGGACTTCGCAGACAAGATTGGCGCTAACGCTGGCCAGCTGATCACCGTGCTGTTCCACCTGGGCCAGATGGCAACCGCAACCGCATCCTTGGATGAGGACACCTTCCAAATTCTCGGTGTAGAACTGGGTTACAAGGTTGAGGTGGTTTCTCCAGAGGACGAAGAGCGCGAGCTATTCGAGGGCTTTGGCTTGGACATCTCAACCGGTATCGAGGATGAGGATGACGAAGACCTACAGCCTCGACCTCCGGTGGTAACCGTTATGGGTCACGTTGACCACGGTAAGACCAAGCTTTTGGACTCGATCCGCAGTGCAAACGTGGTGGCCGGCGAGGCCGGTGGCATCACCCAGCACATTGGTGCTTACCAGGTGCACACCATGCACGAGGGCATCGAGCGCGCGATTACCTTTATCGACACCCCGGGTCACGAGGCCTTCACCGCCATGCGTGCTCGCGGTACTCAGGTAACCGACATCGCCATCTTGGTGGTGGCAGCCGATGACGGCGTGATGCCGCAGACCATCGAGGCGCTAAACCATGCTCAGGCTGCCCAGGTGCCAATCGTGGTCGCCGTGAACAAGGTCGACAAGGAGGGTGCAAACCCTGCCAAGATTCGTCAGCAGCTAACCGAGTTCGGCTTGGTTGCCGAAGAATACGGTGGCGACGTAATGTTCGTTGACGTGTCTGCCTTGAAGAACCAGGGTATTGACCGACTACTGGATGCAGTGCTACTGACCGCAGACGCTGCGCTGGATCTGCGTGCTAACCCAGACCGCGATGCTCGCGGTGTGGCGATTGAAGCCAACCTAGACCGCGGTCGTGGTTCGGTGGCAACCGTACTGATTCAGTCCGGAACCCTAGAGGTTGGTGACGCAATCGTTGCCGGTAGCTCACACGGTCGAGTTCGTGCGATGTTCGATGAGAACGGTGAACCGGTTGAAAAGGCATTGCCTTCTCGTCCGGTTCAGGTGCTAGGTCTGCAGTCGGTGCCACGCGCCGGTGACACCTTCGTGGTGGCTGAGGACGAGCGTCAGGCGCGCCAGATCGCTGAGAAGCGTGAGGCAGCCGATCGCAATGCACTTTTGGCCAAGACCCGCAAGAAGCTATCGCTCGAGGACTTCACCAAGGCACTCGAAGAGGGCAAGGTTGAATCACTCAACCTCATCATCAAGGGTGACGTCTCCGGTGCTGTTGAGGCTTTGGAAGACAGCTTGCTCAAGATTGTGGTCGACGACTCAGTTCAGCTTCGAATCATCCACCGCGGTGTTGGTGCGATTACCGAGTCTGACGTCAACCTGGCAACCGTTGACTCCGCAGTCATCATCGGATTCAACGTCCGCCCGGACAACAAGGCCAGAGAGCGTGCCGACCGCGAAGGCGTCGACGTGCGTTTCTACTCCGTTATCTACAACGCGTTGGACGACATCGAGAGCTCGCTCAAGGGCATGCTCAAGCCAGAGTACGAAGAGAAGCAGATGGGTACCGCAGAGGTCCGCGAGATCTTCCGCTCCTCCAAGTTCGGCACCATCGCAGGTTCCTACGTTCGCTCCGGTCTAATCCGACGCAACGCAATGGCACGTGTGCTGCGTGATGGCGTGATGATCAAGGAAGGCCTAAAGGTTGACTCCCTGAAGCGATTCAAGGACGATGCCACCGAGGTAAAGGCTGACTACGAGTGTGGTATCGGTCTGGGTGACTTCAACGACATCTTGGTCGATGACGTCATCGAGACCTACGAGATGGTCGAGAAGCCGAGGGTCTAGTGGTTGATCACGCACGTGCTCGCACACTAGGGGAGCGAATCAAGGTACTGGCCGCAGAGGCGCTGGAAAAGGTTGTCAAAGACCCGGACCTCGGCTTTGTGACCATTACCGACGTTCGCGTCAGCCCTGATCTGTCGCAGGCCAAGCTCTACTTCACGGTGTTTGGTAGCGCTGAAGAACTCGAGATCACCAAAGAGATTCTCGAGAGCTACAAGGGTCGCGTGCGCAGTGAAATTGGTCGCCACCTCGGGATTCGCATCACTCCCGCCATCGAATTCATCAACGATGAGGTGCCGGTGGCAGCTGGGGCATTGACTGACCTATTGGCGGAGGCAAAGCGTCGTGACGCCGAGCTCGAGAAAATTGCCAAGGATGCCAAGCCTGCCGGTGATGCAGATCCTTACGTCAAGCCAAAGACTCAGGACGAGTAGTGCCCGCCGCACTGGTGCTGATAGATAAGCAGCCGGGGTGGACTAGCCACGACGTGGTAGCAAAACTGCGAGGAATACTCGGCACCAGAAAAATAGGTCACGCTGGCACCTTGGATCCGATGGCTACTGGGCTGCTGGTCCTAGGCGTTGATGGCGGAACCAAGCTGCTGCAGTTCATTTCAGGAAGCGATAAACAATACCTGGCAACCATCCGGTTAGGCGCTGCCACTCACACCGATGATGCCGAGGGTGAAGTGATCTTTTCGGCAGCAGCAAACCAGTTATCTGCCGCACAGATCGATGATGAAATCCAAAAGCTCTCTGGCAACATCACCCAGGTGCCATCATCGGTCAGCGCCATCAAGGTTGATGGCAAGCGAGCTTACGATTTGGTGCGCGACGGCAAAGCGGTTGAGCTCAAATCTCGAGCTGTCACCGTAGCTCGGTTCGAGCGCACATCTGATCTGCGCCCAGTGGATAACTTTGTAGATTTTGACGTTGTGGTGGACTGCTCGTCGGGCACCTACATCCGCGCTCTGGCTCGAGACATCGGTTCAGCACTGGGAGTAGGTGGACACCTGACCATGCTGCGCCGAACCAAAATCGCTAATTTTGATGTTGTCGATGCCACCGAGATCGATAAAGCCCCCAAGCTTGTCCCGCTGGTTGAAGCGGCTCGGGAAATGTTCGGCGCTATTGAGCTTGGCTATGAGCAAGCGCGCGACATCGTGCACGGAAAGCGCTTGGATCTCAGCGCTACTGGCCTGATTGCTGCGACCTGGAATTCTGATCTGCTAGCGGTGTTAGAACCAATTGGCAACCAAGTGAAGTCGGTAGTGGTATTCCCGGAGGTTTTCAATGCTTGAGTGGTGGTACCAAGCTCAGCTGTGGTTTGGCGTGGTGGCTGGATTATTGCTGGTGCTAATGGGGCTGGTTGGACGTAAGCCATCTGGCTTTTCATTGGCACTGGTTGCCGGCAGTGAATTTGGATTGTTGATGCAGTTGATTGCATCAATAACCCTCGTGGTGCTGGGTCAGCGTGCGGCGATCGACACCTGGGAGTTTTTCGGCTACCTAATCGTGGCAATTTTGGTTCCAGTAGGGGCTGCGATCTGGGCTTTGGTTGAGCGTAATCGTTGGTCGACGGTGGTGATGGGAGCCGGTGTTCTGACTGTCGCGGTCATGCTGGTTCGAATGAATCAAATCTGGACCGGGGGCATCGTTTCATTCTCGTAGTTCTCGCCCTCAGTTAACCTTCCGTTCACTTTCTGTTAGTTCCAATTCAACCCTCAGACTCCACGCTAGAGGGCATGTCGAACGATGTAGCGCCCCAGCGTCTCAAGCTGCGCAGTAAGCCCTCTCGTAGCGCTGACAAAGTCTTCTTTGCGGTAGCTAAGGCTGCCGGCTACTCGTCCTTCGTGTTGGTGGCCGCAATCTTGTTCTTCCTGATGCTCCGCGCCTGGCCGGCGTTCGAGTCTCAGGGTGTCGTCAACTTCATCTTTGGAGCCGGCTGGAATTCCACCAGTGATCCTCAAATCTTCCACATGGGCCCAATGCTTTACGGATCGCTCTTGATTGCCGCAATCGGTGTCGCGCTCGCGGTTCCGATGGCCATCTCGATCTCGTACTTTATTGCCTTTATGGCTCCAGAGCGGTTGGCAAAGATTGCAACCGTAATCGTGGACCTGCTAGCAGCAATTCCTTCGGTGGTAATTGGTCTGTGGGGTCTCGGCGTTTTCTCGCCAGTTGCAGCTGAGTGGGGGCGGATGCTCAGCGAGTCGCTCGGTTTCATTCCGGTGTTCAGTAACGCGGTGGATATCTTCCTGCGCTCACCGTTTATCGCATCATTGGTGATTGCAGTAATGATCGTGCCGATTATCTCTTCGATCACTCGCGAAATCTTCTCGCAGATGGATCAGGAAATCATCAAGGGTGC
>JACCDS010526423.1_pt1 | contig 27944 bp, 20 predicted proteins | sample 7446441 | NCBI WGS metagenome assembly JACCDS01 (sample SAMN15323445, study PRJNA562643) | freshwater metagenome | isolation source: river surface water | place: USA:Blue River Watershed | collected 2017-08-17 | reverse complement strand
CCAACGTTTTATCAGCTACTTTCTGAATAATTCGGTTAGCTTGCCATTTGTTCGACTCTACTTCAACTACTTTGAAATTGGCAGCGTATTTAATTTTGTCTTGCAAACAAATCTCATGGCTTGAAATTTCTACCGTATCCCAATTATTAAATTGTCCGAGTGGCTCGGCGGTTGGTTGCAAGTAGGCAATTTGGTTTACATTACGAATGGTATTTAAAGGTACTCCTTGTTTTACCAAACGTAACAATTCACGAAGAGGCTGTTCGCCCATGCCGTAAACCAACATATCAGCACCCGAATCATAAAGAATCGTTGGCAACAATTTATCTTGCCAGTAGTCGTAATGAGTAACACGGCGAAGCGATGCTTCAATACCGCCAATCAGTACGGGAACATCTGGATAAAGTTCTTTTAAGATTTTGGTATAAACCGTAGTAGCATAGTCGGGACGATAGCCTGCTTCGCCACCGGGCGTGTATGAATCGTTTGAACGCAAACGTTTGTTGGCAGTATAATGATTCACCATCGAATCCATACAGCCAGCCGTTACGCCAAAGAAGTATTTTGGTTTTCCTAATTTTTTAAAGTCACGTAAATCATCTTTCCAGTTGGGCTGTGCCACAATGGCAATTTTGAAACCCTCACTTTCGATGATACGCCCAATCACAGCCGTTCCGAAGGCTGGATGATCCACGTAGGCATCTCCTGAAATTAGAATTACATCTAATTCATCCCATCCACGTTTTTCAACCTCTTTTTTGGTCAGAGGCAACCAGTCAGTTATTGGTCTTTCAATCATGTTGCAAAATTACGCAAGAAAGCAATGGTAAATTCATATTCGCTTAATTAATAAACAATACTTGGCGTTTTACTGAGGCTATCTTACTAATTTATAATACTTTATAAAAATATATCGTTCCTGAATTTCTCTGGCTATCGGCTTTGTGTTCAATACTTTATCGTGAATGATTTTTCAAATACAAGTAAGTATCTACTATTGTTTTGTACTCGTTAAGCTCTAACTATTTTACGTTGTAATTTGTTTCCTGAACCTCGATTCTAGTTAAAATTAGCGATGAACTGAACTTGCTAAGCTTAGAATGCTAAAAGGGAGTATAAAGTTTTAGCCTTCATACTCCCTCGAAAAGTATTCTTTTGATGATGATTAATAATAACTAACAGCTATTCTCCCGATAAAAATTCTAGCTGACGGAAAATAGGAATCAATGATTTTCCTCTTTCAGATAAATGATACTCTATATGCAAAGGTTTTTCTTTGATGATTATTTTTTCAAGTAGTTCTTGTTCTTCTAATTCTCTTAACGCCACCGCAATAGATTGTTTGTTTGAGCCTTCTATTTGGCGTAATAATAAATTAAAACGAATGGGGCCTTCCTGTGCGATTCGGAAAATCTGAGGCTTCCATTTCCCAGAAAGTGTTTTTAAAAGCTGCTCTGCTGGGCATCCTTCAATATTGGCTGTCTTAAATTCCATAGATTGTAAGTGCTGATTTTAGAATATTCCAAGGCGGTTTCTGAAAAAGAAATCAATGGTAAAGAAACTCTTTATTTTTTAGTAAAGTTCAAACTTATTTAATAGTCATGTTTTTCTGACTAATTGACACCCACCTAAAATTTATGGAGCTTTGTATCAGAAATCATATTAATTGTAAATATACAAGCTTCTTCCTGTATTCTGGAAAAAATACTAAAATACTAAACCATATTCCGTTCTGAAAGAAATGAACGGCATAATATAAAAACTAAAACACATGAGTCATTCAACAAATAATCAACTTTTGTGCGATATAGAAACAGGTATTTGCGAAGTACCATCTGCTGAAGTAGCCGAAAATGTGAACATTTTTAAAGAAGAAGCCAAAAAAATAATTAAAATCATCTACTACACCGATCCAATTTGTTCGTCGTGTTGGGGAATTGAACCACAGCTCCGTAAATTGAAACTAGCGTACAGCGATGTTATCGAAGTGGAATACAGAATGGGAGGACTACTACCCGACTGGTCGTATAATAAGGGAGGTATTAGCAAGCCATCGGATGTGGCACATCATTGGGATGAAGTAAGTACCTATTATGATATGCCGATTGATGGTAATATCTGGTTCGAAGATCCCCTAGAATCTTCCTATCCGCCCTCTATTGCTTTCAAAGCAGCACAACTCCAAAGTAAAGAAAAAGCTATTTCGTTTCTCCGAACGATGAGAGAAATGGTTTTTATGCAAAAAATAAATATTGCTAAATGGGAAAACATTTCGTTGGCGGCTCAAAAAGTAGGCTTAGACATTCATCGGCTACAGGAAGATTATCATGGAAAAGCCCAAACTTTATTTTCAGACGACTTGCAGCTAGGGCGAAAATTAGGAGTGAGCGGTTTTCCGACGATGTATTTTGTAGATGATACAGGAAAATACCAAACTGTGTATGGCAGTAAGCCTTTCGAAGTGTATGAACGAACGTTAAAATTCTTGCTTCCAGAAGCTGGAAAAAATAGTATCCGTACAGATTGGCATACTTTATTTACTTATTATCAAACACTTACCTCAAGAGAATTTTCAGAATTATCAGGAATGGCCAGACAAAAAACTGATACTTATCTTCAAAAACTTGTTGATATTGGCGAGCTAACATCTTATAAAATCGCTAACGGTATTCTCTGGCAAAAACGTTAAATTATAACCTTTCAAACTTATTTGAAGAGCATCAGCCTTACTGAAGACTGATGCTCGCTATGAAGATTGAAGTACTTTATTGGCTACATACTAAAATTGTAAATACTCATTAAAGAATGGTAATAAATCATTGAGTACACGGCCGTCGGTTGTCCAAATTTTATTTCCATGATCACCGATATACTCTTCTGCAAAATGATTTATTCCTAAGTTTTCTAATCGTTGGCTCAGCATACCGATTTGTACCGGAAATCTTGGCGAGTCATTTCTTCCCCAATCCAGCTTTATTGCGGTCATTTTCCTGAGGTTATCAGCGTATTTATCAACCATATAAACGGGCATATTGGCTTCCCACTTCTCTAGAATTTGTTGATTAACAATCATTTTATCGCCATCGTAACTAAAGGGAAAGTCGCAATAAAACGGTGGTTTATTCGCATTTGGTGACCAAGCTCTAGCCACAGCCACTAATACTTTCGGGTAATATGTTTTCTTGAGCGCCTCGATACTTGTAATATTTTGTACTTCTTTAAAAGAATTACTGTTAGGCCCAAACTCTTTTACCATCGCCAATAAACCTGGGCTTAGCGCATAAATGCTACTAAATATTTCTGGATGTAACATTCCGATTTTAAAAGCACCATAACCGCCCATCGAATGCCCAGCTATTCCTCTATTTTCACGGTTCGGGAGTGTTCTAAAGTTTTGGTCAATATAGCTGGTTAGTTCTTTTGCCATAAACTCATCCCAATTCCCCGTCAGGTCAGAATTACTATAAAAACTCCCTTCATAAAGCGTATAATTATCCGCTTGCACTAAAATAAATGGCCGAATTTTATGTTTCCGAATGCCTTCGTCCAAAATATTTTTCATTTGTGCATAGATACTGTCTTTGCCCATAAAACCATGTAAATAATAAATTACAGGAAATCGTTCTTTGGTATTTTCATAATTTGGCGGCAAATAGATTGATACTTTTCGATTCGGGTTTTCGCCACCTTTATTCTGTAGTGCTTTTGATAGTATCATACGACTAACAACTTTCCCTCGGTTATCTTGTGCATAAACACTACAGTAAAGTAAAAAAAGAAAGGTACAGGTAATGAGTTTTTTCATTGTTTGATATTTAGGATAATACGTTTGTTTTTACACATTTATGTTCTTACAAAAGTACAAATATTTGTGTGGTACAAATTATTCTGGCAATAATTAAAAAAACATCGTCGTATCATACAAGAATTGTTTCAACAAAAAACCAAAGTAGCTTACTTCTCAAGCCAGCTATTTGTTAGGATTTGCCTGATACTGACTACTTTATTTATCGATTTTAAAGGCTACACAACAATATTTTTGATTATGCGATGGTTATTCCACTGTAAAACCAGCCATTTGATTCCTCAAAAGGAAAAAATAAAATATGGTTTTAGAAGAATCTTCGACAGATAAACGAGCTTTTTTTATGAAAATCAACCAAAGACTTTTTTACTTTATTGGGTGTTCGCTTGTATTTTTTCAGTGTTCAAAAGATAATTTACCAACCGCAGGCACAACCACACCAACTACTCCCATTTCATCGGTTGAAACAAACCCAGCTAATACCAATTATCGCCCCGCTTTTTCTGGTCAAACTCGCATCAAGAAAGTACAAACCGTTAGCAACTATCAATTCAGTAGCCTTACGAGCAATCTTTCTAATCCGTGGGGAATTACTTCCTTGCCAGATGGGCGGTTATTAATCACCGAAAAAGCGGGACGAATGCGTATTGTTAAAACCAATGGTGAGGTAAGCAACCCGATTTCTGGCATTCCAACAGTGAATTCTTCAGGGCAAGGTGGTTTATTGGGTTTATGCATTGACCCCGCTTTTACAAGCAACAGAATGGTATATTGGGTGTTTTCAGAATCAGTTACTGGCGGTACTGTTACCTCGGTTGCAAAAGGAAAATTAGCAAATAACGAAACAAATCTGGAGGACGTAAGCGTTATTTATCGTTCAAATACTCCGTACAATGGTAATATTCATTATGGCGGACGGCTAGTGTTTGATAACATGGGTAATCTTTTGGTTAGCATAGGCGAACGCTCTTCTGCGGATATTCGAACAATGGCACAGTCTGTCAGCAGTAGTTTGGGGAAGGTTGTCCGTATTACAAAAACTGGGCAAGCGGTGGGAAATCCTGCGTTTAGCCAATCAGGAGCGTTACCAGAATTATATACGATGGGGCATCGCAACCCGCAAGGTCTGGCGGTTCATCCTGTTACTGGAGAAGTATGGCAAAGCGAGCATGGGCCAAGGGGTGGTGATGAAATCAATCGTTTACAAGCTGGACGAAATTATGGCTGGCCTGTTATTACTTATGGAATAGAATATGGTGGACAGATGATTGGCTCGGGGATGCAACAACAAAGCGGAATGGAGCAGCCTGTATATTATTGGGATCCAGTGGTATCGCCAAGTGGTATGACTTTCTATAAAGGTAATAGTATTCCAGAATGGCAAAATAACCTATTTATTGGTTCGTTGAGTGGTACTCATATCGTGCGACTCGTCATTGAAAACAACCTTGTAACAGGCGAAGAAAGACTCCTTGCCAGTGAAGGACAGCGATTTAGAGATATTACTCAGGGAACAGATGGGGCTTTGTACGCCATCACAGACCAAGGGCGCTTGTATAAAATTGATAAGAAATAAGTAAAACGATTGTGTGCCAGCAATGCGTGAGGGATAGTAGCGGAAAGCCCACAGCGAGGCACGAGCGAGGACTTGAAGCGGATAGCCCGACCCGAAGGGGCACGCCCAAAACTCTTTTTAAAATAATTGGCGAAAGCAGATAAATCAGAAAGATTATCCGCTTTCGCCAATTTCTTTTTTTATGCTAAAGTACGTATTAAACGATTTTTAGCGATTGAATTTGTTCATTTTGGATATCAAGCAGATAGCTAAGTACGATGGGGCTTCCGGGGAAATTCCCTGAAATCTCGGCTTTTAGCGTCTGTTCACTGGCTGTATATTCAATTGGTTTCATGGTAATACCATATTCCTGATTAGCTTTTTCTATCCATTTTTTTATCGCTGTTTTTCCTTTGTGCGTTTTTCCTTCGTCAAAAACTACGGCTGTTTCGGCAAAACAATCAGTGTAAGCAGTACTATCAAAATTATCTTGTGCTTTTACTAAAGCTGCGATTACTTTCGGTAAATTATTCATGTTCGTTGTTGTTTGATGGTTAATAATTAAATTGTAGGAATTGTACCGCCGTCAATGACAAATTCTGTACCCGTCAGGTAGTTGGCTCTTGGCGAAACCAAAAAGCCAATTAATTCGGCTACTTCTTCGGGCTGTGCTGGTCGGCCAAACGGAATACCGCCCAAAGCGTCCATTACGCTTTGGGTGGCTTGTTCGATACTGATATTTGAACTCTCGGCGATGCGTTCCATCATTGCTTTTGAAGCAGCAGTATTTATCCAGCCTGGCGAAACAGTTAATACACGCACGCCTTTGGGGGCTACTTCGTTCGACAAACCTTTGCTGTAATTGATTAAGCCAGCTTTGGCAGCCGCATAAGGCAAGGTAGCATCATACAAAGGCAATCTGCCTTGAATTGAACCAATGTGAATGATAACCCCACTTTTCTGGGTAATCATTTGGGGTAAAAAAGCCCTATCCAAACGAACAGGTGCTAACAAATTGGTTTGAATGGTTTCTTCCCAATCTTCATCTGTCAAAACGGCAAAGCCACCGCCTTTTGTTTCAGAGCCGCCCAAGTTGTTTACCAAGATGTCTAATCTGCCAAATTTTGTTAAAATTTCTGTTACTACTGTTTGCGTTCCTGCTGGTTTACTTAAATCAGCAGCGATGAAATGTAGTTTTTCGTTGGCTACTTCAGGGGCATTTCTTGCTGTAATGATGACATTCGCACCTGCTTTTGAAAGTCGTTCGGCAATGGCTTTTCCAGCACCTTTTGTACCACCAGTTACCAAAGCAACTTTTCCCGATAATTCATTATTGAAATTAAATTCTTGTTCCATTTTCTGTTTGTTTTTTGGGCAAATTTCAGGTGTACATTGATATAAAGCAATTACGGAAATACGATTCACATAGGGATAAATTTTTCCCCTATTGCACATTTTGGAACTGTGGTTTACTTTTGTTTTATGTATGAAAGAAAAATTTTACCAAGCCTTAATTGTGGTTTGGATTTGATTGGCGAAGTGCTTTACGGCAAATGGAAAATCCGTTTGTTGTGGTTTATCAATGAAGGGCATCAACGCCCAAGTGAGCTTCAACGCAAAATACCTGATGCTTCCAGAAGGGTGTTAAATATTCAGTTAAAAGAATTAGAAGAGCATGGCTTGGTTTCTAAAATCATTTATCCAGTAGTTCCCCCAAAAGTGGAGTATAGCCTTACCGAGTTTGGGCAAACCTTAATTCCAATCCTTTCGGCTTTGGGGCAATGGGGCGATACAAATGAAGAACGTTTACGGTCGGTTATTTTAAAAAGATTAGATTTAGAAAATTAGCGTTTAAATTTACACCAACCTTTTTACACTCTGCTCAACTTTCCTAATGAAAAAATGCTTTGTATGAAAAAACTCATTATTGCTCTTTCCTTTTTGCTGTGGATAAATAACCTTAGTGCTCAAACCATTAAAAATGATAAAAATGCTTTTTATAAAGGGCGTGTTTTGAAAGCTCCCGAAAGTGTTTTTAAAATGTTTATTGAAGCAGGAATGAATCCGACCAACCACGTCTTGACCGAAATAGAACAAAAGAAAGTGGATGAGGCTTTTGCGATGTTGCCACCTTTGTACAAAAAAGTATTGGAAAAGCATTTACTGAGCATCAGTTTCATGGACAATATGCCCAACACGGCACTTACTTCGCCTGTGGAAATGGTTGATTCTACCAAACAATTTAATATTACTTTTCGGGCGGGTATTTTGAATGAAACAATTTCTGAATGGGCTACTTGGAAGGAAAAAACGGTTTTTGATACCACCCAGAATCCGAACATGGCTGTTCAAATTAATGCAGGGAAACTCGATGCTATTCAGTATGTTTTATTGCATGAAGCGACTCATGTGGTAGATGCAGTGTTAGGTTTTTCGCCACAGGCAGCAAAAGTAGATTCACTGATGGCTCATACAGTTTTTTCTAAAAATATTTGGCGATTATTTAACGTTCCGTCTGCTAATTTCAGTAATCCTATTTTAGAAAAAACACGTTTCAGAAGCGGAAAATCACAAGCAATTGCCTCTGCTCCAGCAATTTACGAGTCGCTCCAGAAAACTCCTTTCCCTTCACTGTATGGCATGGCTTCTTGCTATGAAGATATTGCCGAACTAATTACTATTTACCATCTGACGCATCAACTCAAACAACCATTTGTAATTACTGTCAAAGAAAACGATAAGGTTATCGCCACTTTTGAACCGATGAAGAATAAATTAGTGAAAAAGCGACTAAAACAGCTTCGATTTTTGTACCAAAGTTAAATCAAGATTTAATGGCGTGAAGTATCATTCCCAATATCACAAAGGCAATACCTGCTAATTCAATATGATTGGGAAAGCTCATGGATAAAAATAGCAATTCGCCAATTAATGTAAAAATTACTTCAGCCGACTGAGTGGCCTCGATAGTGGCGAGGTGTTTTTCGTCACTACGCACCATATCGGTTGCCGTAAAGAAAAGTATTGTAGCAATCACACCAGAGCAAAGAGCGACAAAAAAAGTTTGGATTAATTGGCCGCTCGGCGGAGTAACATGATTTACGCATAGTTCAAAACCGCTCAGGAGTATCCAAAATGGCATACTGCACAATATCATGCCTAAAATTCTTTGATAAACATCTAACTTTCCGTTGACCAATTCCATCATTTTCCGATTGCCGATAGGATAGGCAAAAGACGCAAGTAAAACGGGAATCAGTCCCAGCAATAACACTTTCGTCGAGATTGATTGTGCCTGCGTAATTTGCATCATGGCAATGCCTACTAAAATAATTCCTGAAAATAAAAATGGCTTTATAAATTGCTGTTTACGAAAATCTTGTGTTTTATTTGTCAACATCGAAACGATGATACCTGCCACGATGGTAAATTGCCAAGTACTGGCAATCAGCCACGAAGGGCCAAACGAGGCAGCAAAAGTAAGCATCGAATAAAATAAACCAAACCCTACGGTACTCCACAACAACCACCATTTAAAGTTTTTTTGTAGCTCAAGATAAAGTGGTTGGAAGTTTTTTCGGTACAAAACAATCGCTAAAAAAAATGGAAGCATCCAGTAAAACCGCAATGAGGCACTCCAAACCCAACTTCCACCCGAAATTGAAAGCATTCGATTAATAATAAACGTAAAGGCAAAAAATAAAGAAGATAGCAACCCAAGTACGATTGCTAAGTTTTTAGAAGGTTTCATCGAATCGTTTTTTGGCTTAGTGCTTATTGTAAATCTCCCTTACGACGTTTCGGTCGTGAGGGAGATTTTACAAACTAATTATTGATTAGCAAATTTTTCAAGTGATTGGTTAAACTTGGCGGCTTCCTCTACAAACAAGGCGTGTCCACTTTCTTCAAATCTTACGATATAAGAATTTTTAATGCCTTTATGTAATTCTTCAGCAAGGGCAAAGTCACAAAGTTTATCTTTTGTTCCATGAAATATAGCCGTAGGAATGTTAATTTTTGTCAATACAGGGCGTAAATCAAGGTCAAGTAAGGCAGAAATTGATTCTGTTATGGCATAAGGCGATGCCTCTAAATTGATATTTTCCAACCATTTCTCTACATTTTTAGAAATATTACCCTCTTTTGCAGGAAAGGCACTTCCAAAACCCGCAATCAAATCTTGGCGTTGGGTCATGGTTTGGTTGACTAAATCTTTACCAGCAGTTTCAGAAATACCAAACGGAGCACCCTCTCTTTGTCTCCACGAAGGAGCCGCCGCACCAAACAACGCCAACTTACTTATATGAGCTGCGTTGTATTTAGTTACATAATGAATCACCACTGCACCACCCATCGAAAAACCACCAAGTACTGCATTTTGAATATTTAGTTTTTCGAGTACAATTTTAATATCATCCGAAAACACATCAAAATTATACTTACCATAAGGTTTATCAGATTTACCAAAACCACGTAACGTAATACCAATTACTCTAAACCCTTTTCTTACTAAATATTGGTATTGATATTCATACATGGCATCACTAAGTGGCCATCCGTGAATCAATACGATTGGCTTACCATTGCCAAGGTCGGTTACGTGCAAGCGTACATTTTTTTCTACTTCAATGTACTCTGCTCTTCCTGCCGAAGCTGGCACTCTTTTGGTTTGAGCCATTAGGCTATTAGTAAAAAGAGAAACTAAAATTGCGATAGTTAAAATTGACTTTTTCATGTTTGTATTTTGTTAGAATTGTTGTTGTTTTTGATGATACAAAGTTGGGGCAATTTGGCTTGTGCCTCAATGGACGCTTTCCGCTTTTGGTTGTACATTTTCCCCAATGATAAAATTGGACTTTATCTTCGCAAAACAAAAAAGGCATAACCCCTCAGAGCCATGCCTTTTTAACAATTCAATGAAACTATCTTAAAATTGCTTTCTGAAAGAAGTAGGAGAGATACCCGTATGTTTGGTAAAAAACCTAACGAAATAGGCATCGTCTTCATAATTTAGGCTGTAGGCTATCTCCTTCACACTGAGGAAAGTATGAGCCAACAGCCGCTTACTTTCCAGAATAATTCTATCTTTGATAATATCGTTTGGTGTATTTTTACTCAGCAAACTGATTTTTTTACTGAGGTTTTTGGGCGTAATAAAAAGCATATCAGCATAGTCGGCTACGGTATGATGTGTTTTATAATGTTGCTCCACCAGTTTACTGAATTTTCGTAAAAATTGTACTTCTACCTGTTTGTTTTCCTCTGCCAGTTGATGTTGCTGTTTCCAAATTCGGGTTGATTTTAAAATAATGAGTTTCAGTAAAATGCGTAACATTTCTTCCGTATTGGCATCATCCGTTACCATTTCTAAGCGAATTTCTTCCATGATACTTTTGATATTTGCGGATTGGTTGGAGTCTAATTCAATAAAAGGCACTTCAAAAACATTATTGTACAAGATACCATCGCAAGCTACCTCTTGGTCGTGTAGTTCGATACAGTAAAAATCTCTATTAAAATAAATTAACTCCCCCTCGTTTAAATCGTCGTTTAGTGGCTGAATCAGTACTTTAGGGTTTACAAAAAGTAAGGCATCTTTCTGTAAATCAAAGGCTTGAAAATCTACCTTAATCTTAAAACCTGCGGGTAAAAATAAAATTTTGATATGTTCATGTACCGTCGTGAGCGAATCAGTACTGCTATTATTTGCTGATAGTTTGGTATTGCCAAACTGTTTGTAGGTAAATTCTTTAAGCATGGATAAAAATCGGTTTAAATAAACTGTAAGATAATTTGATAGGTTTGATTTTCAGAGAAGACGTTCAATTTTACCCTTAAAAACCCATCAGAAAACCATACGATTAAATTCAAAGAATGGGCTCGTTGGTGGCCGAAAATAAAAGGTACTTAACAAGTAGCCCAAGCATTCATTATTAAAAAATGATAATTATATCAGTATATTTTACAATTTATTTCTTATTGAGTGTATCAACAAAAAATAAATCATAGGTAATGATTTTATACTAACAAAATTCATTTTGGCATTTACGCACTTACATAATAATGATTTGATACTTTGGCAAACCTTCAAAAAAGGAGATAAAAAGGCATTTGCCAGTATTTATCAGTTGTATGCTAAACCATTACTGAACTATGGTATCACACTTAGGGTTTCTTCAGACCTTAGTGTGGTGGAAGACTGCATCCAAGATATTTTTTTGGAACTTTGGCAAAGTAGAGAAAACCTTTCGGATACAGATTCTATCAAATTTTACTTATTCCGTTCTCTAAAAAACAAATTGATTAGAACAGTAAAGTACGATTTTTCTAAATATACCGATGAACTAGAACCAAACCTAGAATCCCTCTTTGAAGCATCTTTTGAAGGAATTATTATCGAAGAAGAAAATCAAAAAGAACAATTAGAAAGGCTCGAAAAAGCATTTGAACAACTATCTCAACGCCAACGAGAAGTTATCAATTTAAAATATTTCCATCAATTTTCGAATGCTCAAATCGCCGAAATAATGGAAATCAATTATTCCTCTGTGGGTAATCTTATCCAAAAAGCATTAACTTCTTTACGTCAGTATATTCATTTTCCTGTACATTTCCTACTCGTAATCCTCAATTACTTAGTTAAATAACTTACTGATTTACAGCAACTTGATCATTATCAAGAAATAAATGTAAAAATTTTCACAAAAAATAGGATATATTTTTGTTGCACTTGTCATTCTATAGATAACTGACTCATATACCATGAATTACTCTAAATTTAATACGACAGACTTTGTAAAAGACGATTTTTTTTGCCGTTGGGTACAAAAGCCTGATAAATATACCAATGCCTTTTGGTCAAATTTCTTGCTAGACTATCCTGAAAAAGAACCGATGGTTTTGGAAGCAAAAGCAATCATTGAAATGCTTGGGAATATCCAAAGCACATCAGTTGACGAAGATGCATCTGTTGCAAAAATATGGCAAGGCGTAGAAGCTGAGCTACAGACAGCCGAAAATTCTACAACTTGGGGACGATACTTCTGGCCATTGGCGGCTTCGGTGATGCTTTTGATTGGTATTGGCTGGTGGATAAATTCTCAACAAGTAGTGAATTCATCATTTGATATCCCACAATTGGCAATTCGTAAAAGTGATGTAGAATTTATTGAAAAAGAAAATAAATCAAATCAATCAATTCGATTATTACTGATGGATGGGTCAGTAATTGTTTTGGAAAAAAAAGCAAAGGTAAAATATCCTAAAGTTTTTGAAAACGACAAAAGAGAGGTTTTTTTAGTAGGAGAAGCATTTTTTGAGGTAGCCAAAAACCCGAAAAGACCTTTTATAATCTATACGCAAAAATTAATTACGAAAGTATTAGGTACAAGTTTTACGATAAAGGCAAACCCTGATATAGAAGAGGAAAGGGTTGTCGTAAAAACAGGTCGGGTTTCAGTAGTTACACAAATCGAATCGAAAGCGATTGATAAAGGCGAACACCTTTCTGAAGCCAATGGGATAGTAGTTACCCCAAACCAAGAGGCCATCTACTTATCAACCAGCGCTAAGTTGATGAAAAAGATTGTTTCAACACCATCTATATTGATGACATCTTTACAAAAACAAACATTCATTTATAAGAATGCACCGCTAACTCAAGTATTTACTGATTTAGAAAAGGCCTACGGTATTAAGATAATTTATGATGAAATGCTATTCGAAGAATGTACCATCAATGGAAATCTATCAGATGAAACCATGTTTGATAAATTAAACAGTATTGCCAAAATCACGGGAATTGACTACCAAGTAGTAGATGCACAAATAATTGTATCTGGCAAAGGATGTGAATAATATAATTTACTTCTACTGATTAAAATTATACTTTTTAAACTAACTCAATAATCATCGTAAACTATGAAAAAAAAATTTACTAACTCATCCTAAAAAATAAAGAGTCGGTAAATGTTCTCAGCATTTACCGACTTAACACAACCCTCAGACGCTAATCTGGCACTTCCTTAGGAAGAAGTGCAAGGGAATATTTTTGCCAATTTTTTCTAAAAAACAAAAACAGTACAATTTATGAAAAAAAAATTATTAACGTTAGCAACGTTGCTATCCATTATGAAAATTTCAGCTGGACAAATAATAATTGCTATTTTCTTCACTACTCTTTCGTATGCTAGTGAGGTAATCGGACAAGATATACTGCAACAAAAGATAAGTGTGCGTATTGAAGAAAAAGGATTGTCGGAGGCTCTAATGGCCTTAGAAAACGAAGCGAAAATCACTTTTTTCTATAGTCCAAAAAAAATTAGTGCAAAAAGAAAAATTAGTATCAATGCTAAAAATCGTGAACTCAAAGATGTCTTGAAAGAATTATTTACGCCACTAAATATTAGTTATGAGATTCAAGGTGAGCGAATTCTGCTGAAGAAAAGTAATATCAATAACGAAAAAAAAGAAGTAAAGCTTGATACTCAAGCAGAAATTCCAGCACAAAATATAACAGGCACGGTAACTGATGAAAAAGGAGAACCGCTGGTTGGGGTAAACATTACTTTGAAAGGAACGACAAAAGGAGCCGTAACCGACGATAAAGGTAAATTCGCTATTAGTGTACCTGACGATGCTAGTATTTTGGTTTTTTCATTTATAGGATACAAAAAGCAAGAAATAGCAGTGGGCAATACTACTGATTTGAAGATTCAATTAGCGGTGGATCAACTGAATTTAGATGAAGTAGTAGTCGTGGGATATGGTACTCAGAAAAAAGTAAATTTAACAGGGTCGGTCTCAACGGTATCGTCAAAAGAAATTGCAGACAGACCAATCACCCAATCATCTCAGGCGCTAGCTGGTTTGGCAACAGGTGTGTCGGTATCACAGGGATCTGGGCAGCCAGGTAACAATGGCGCAAGTATTACGATCCGAGGAATCGGGTCTTATGGTGCAGGAGGCGGCCCTTTAATATTGGTAGATGGCTTGGCCACCTCCATCAATGACGTTGACCCCAATAACATCAAAAGTATTTCGGTTCTAAAAGATGCTGCCTCAGCTGCTATGTATGGTAGTAGGGCAGCCAATGGCGTAATATTGATTGAAACAAAGCGAGGTGAATCTGGCAAAATGCAGGTTAGCTACAATAGCTATGCTGGCTGGCAAAAACCAACACAACTTCCTGATTTTGTAGAGTCTTGGGAATTTGCTCAACTCAGAAACGAAGCCAATTTAAATGCAGGTGCAGGCGTATCCTATACAGATGCTGAAATAGAAAAATTTAGAAATGGTACTGACCCAGACAATTATCCTAACGTACCTCATCTCAAAAATTTACTTACTTCTGGCAATGGCTTTCAGAGCAACCATAGTTTAAGTTTCATGGGAGGGAACGATAAAACTCGTTATTTACTTGCACTGGGCTACCTTAAACAAGATGGAATTGTGGCCGAAAATGGCTATTCAAAATATAACTTCTTACTAAATACAGATAGTAAAATCAAAGATAATCTTACTTTAAAAGTAAGTTTATCTGGCTATACTTCACAAAATCACTCACCAAGACATTATGAAGGCGGCATGAACCACATGATTAACTTTGCTGTGCGTGAAGCACCAACTTTTGCTGGAAGGAAATCTGATGGCACTTATGGCTATCAAGACAACTATAGCCCAGAAGCATGGATGGCAAGTGAATCTTTTTATAAAGGAACGAATAAATACTTTTTAGGTAGTTCAGAAATCTCATGGGAGCCCATCAAAGGCTTAACAATTAGCGGTAAAGCTGGCTATAACTTCTGGAGCTATTATAATAAAGATTACGCCTCAGATTTTGTATTTAATGCTTTCAAGACTGTAGGCCCTAACAATCTAAATATTTCAACAGGACAAGGCCAACAATTAACGCTTCAGTCATTAGCAACTTATTCAAAGCAAATCAATAAACATTTTTTTAGTGTATTAGGGGGTGTTTCTCAAGAACAATACGACGACTTAGGTATGTCGGCATATCGCAAAGATTTTCCTACCAATACTTTGTATGAATTAAATGCAGGGTCTGCCACAGGAATGACAAATTCTGGTTCTGCTTCTGCTTGGTCTATGCGCTCATTTTTCAGTAGAGTTAATTATATTTTTCACGACCGCTACCTCTTTGAAGCAAACATTCGTTCTGATGCTACTTCTCGCTTTCCAGCAAAAGGTAGATGGGGCTACTTTCCTTCATTTTCAGCAGGCTGGATTATTTCTGAAGAAGATTTCATGAAAAATATTCTTTGGATTGATAATTTAAAAATAAGAGCAAGTTGGGGTAAATTAGGAAATCAAAATGTAGGTGCTTATCCTTATCAAAACATTGTTTCTCTCGGCCAAAATTACTCTATAGGCGGAGTATTAGTCTCTGGAGCTGCCAGTAGCAGGCTAAGTAATGCAGATATTACTTGGGAAACCACAACTACTACAGACGTTGGAATAGATGCAAGTCTATGGAAAGGAAAGCTTGACTTCACGGTAGGATTATTCAAGAAACAAACTTCTGGCGTACTCTATAGTATTGCAAGTTCAGCTACTTTAGGCCTCAGTACATCTCCTGTAAACATTGGCGGAGTAGAAAATACAGGTTTTGAAACTAGCTTCAATTATCGTACAAATATCGGTAAACTAAAAATTGGTATTTCTCCAAACTTCACCTACATAAATAATAAAGTAACAGAATTAGCTAATGGTCTGCAACAAAATATTAGTGCAAACCTATTTGTAGGGCAGCCACTTGGCGTAACGTACGGTTATATAGCTGATGGCCTATTTAAAGATGCCGATGATGTAGCCAACTATCCAGCACAACCCTATGCCGCACAGCCTGGTTTTATCAAGTTTAAAGATATAAGTGGTCCAGATGGTATTCCAGACGGAAAAGTAGATGCTACTTATGATAGAACTTTTATAGGCAATACAAATCCAAAATATAACTTTGGCCTGACACTTACAGCTAATTATAAAGGATTCGATTTATCTGTCTTGGTACAAGGCCTTGCAGGCTGGAAGAAACAAATGAATAATTACCAAGCCTTTGCTTTCTTTAATGGCGGGCAAATCCAGAGATGGCAAGTGGAAAATCGTTGGACAACAGAAAACCCAAACCCGAATGCCATTTATCCTAAATTAACAAGCCTAAACGAAGGGAGTGGCATTATTCAGTCTTCTACTTATTGGAACAGAGACGCAAGCTTTGCTCGCCTCAAAAACTTACAAGTAGGTTATACTTTTACAAATAAGCTGATAGAACAAATGAAGATAAGTAGGCTTAGAATATATTTTAGTGGACAAAACCTACTTTCAATTAATTCGTATTATCAAGGCTGGGATCCAGAAATGGCACAAAACGGAGGATTTTATCCCCTTACAAGCGTCTATACATTTGGCGTAAATGTATCATTCTAAATTATATTTATTCTTTAACAATTGAAAGACATGAAATTTAAATACATCAATACAGCACTGCCTTCTTTCAAAATAGGTATATTACTTTTACTACTAATTTCATTTGCTTCCTGCAAAAATGACTACTTTGATAAACAACCACTTGATTCCATTTCAGATGGTACTTTTTGGAAAACAGAAAAAGATGCAAACTTGGCTTTAGTGGGATGTTATAATATCGGAGCTGGCTGGTCAGGCGAGGATTTTTGGAATGCACGAGCTGTACTTTATCTTGATTTAATGGCAGGTTTAGGTTCTGAAAAAGAATTAATCCCTGATCATGTCACTGATGGCACTCTAAACGCTTCTTACTGGTTAGTAGGGAGTTACTGGTCTAATACTTACAACAAAATTGCGAAATGTAATAACTTTTTAGATCATATTGATGCAATAACTTTTGACCAAACCAGAAAAAATACAATTAAATCAGAAGTACGAACTTTAAGAGCTTACTCTTTATTCAATCTGGCATTATATTATGGCGATATTCCGTTACCCAAAAAATTACTTACGCTAAGCGAAGCAAATACAATCACTAGAACACCAAGAGCGGAAGTATGGAATTTTGTGGAAAATGAATTAAAAGAAAGTGCTGCAATGCTACCAGCTACTCGTCCTAATAATGAAATGGGGCGAATCACCGCTGGTGCTGCACTTGCTATTTTGGGCAGAGTACAAATGGCGCAAAAGAAATGGACAGATGCCGCTGCCACATACAAAAAAATTATGGATAGCGGGGTGTACTCAATTGAACAAGGTGGATTCAAAAAATTGTTTATCCAAACGGGTGAAAATAGCAATGAAATCATTTTGGCTTCACAATATCATGAAGATACTTATGGCCATGTAATGCTACAATACTTATATCCAGAAAGCTATGGTGGATGGCATCAGTTTTCTCCATATAATGAATTGGTTCAATCTTACGAATGTATTGATGGCAAAACAGTTGATGTGTCTCCACTTTACAATCCTAAAGCTCCTTATGAAAACCGTGACCCAAGGCTCGATCAAACCATTATGATATCTGACCGTACCAAATTTAAGGGAGTAACCTATATTTCAAGACCAGAAACAAACTCACCTGATAGAATGAGTAGATACAATTGGAGTGGCTATTGTATCAACAAATTTATGGACTCTACTTTCTCTGGAAACTTGATGAATTATGGAGGTAATTTTACTTTAATTCGATATGCTGAAGTATTACTAAGTTATCTGGAAGCAAAAGTAGAAGCAGGAGAGGCTATCGACCAAACACTCCTAGATGCAACTATCAATAGAGTAAGAGGTAGAGCAGGCATTAATATGCCTGCCATCACAACTAAAGATCCTAATCTATTGAGAACTATCATTAGAAGAGAACGAAAAGTAGAATTGGCATTTGAAGGTCTTCATTATTATGACATCCTTAGATGGGGTACTGCGGCAACTGAGCTAAACCGACAATTTACAGGGATGAAACTTACTAATTCACCAAGTACCTACAAAGATTATCCCGTTGATAATCAAGGCTTCTTGATTTACCAAAAAAGAGCTTTCATTGCTGGTAGAAACGAACTATGGCCAATTCCGCAGTCTGAAAGAGATATTAATAAAAACCTAAGTCAAAATTCTGGTTACTAGCGCAAAAGTTGATTTTAAACTATGGAATGCTTATTTTTGAAAGCATGATAGCCACATTTCGAAGCAATAAATTAATCTTTTGTTGCTTCGAAATGTGGCTATTTTCATTGTAAAAATATAATATCAATTAAATTTTTACAGTATTCACAATACAATACTTAAGCCATTATGTATCAATTAATAGTTGTGTAATTTATCTTATGTTAAATAGTATAAATAGATTCACCCCTTTGTAACATATATCACAGACTGCACAGGGTAAGTTGAATAATTTTAATAAAAAATTAAACTATTTATCTATCATGAATAAACATCATCAAATCATTATTATTGGGGGTGGAAACGCTGGTCTTTCGGTGGCGGCACAATTACTACACAAACAACCTTCTTTGAAAGTTGCCATTATTGAACCTTCCGAAAAACATTATTATCAACCTGCTTGGACGTTGGTGGCTGCTGGTGAATTTGATATCCAGGACACTGAAAAAAATGAGAAAGATTATATCCCTGAAAATGCGATTTGGATTAAAGATGCTATCGATACTTTTCAACCAGAGCAAAACCAAGTAACTGGCACAAGCGGTGAGAAATATACCTATGATGCTTTGGTGGTAGCGCCGGGAATCCAGTTAGACTGGCATAAAATAGAGGGTTTCAATGAAACGCTTGGTAAAAATCAAGTAACAAGCAATTACTCATTTAATACCGCTCCATATACTTGGGAATTGATTAAAAATTTTAAAGGTGGTACTGCTGTTTTTACTAACCCGAATACGGCTATAAAATGTGGTGGTGCACCTCATAAAATCATGTATTTGGCCTGTGACTATTGGCGAAAAAAGGGAATACTCGATAAATGCGACGTTCATTATATTTCGGGCGCTTCTGTGCTTTTTGGAGTTAAGGAATACGCTGAAACCTTAGAGGATGTTGTAGAACACAATAATATTCATGTTCATTTGAGTAGTAATACCGTGAAAATTGACGGTGAAAACAAAACTATTTACTACGAACTCAAAAATGAAAGCGGACAAGTAGAAAGAAAATCAATGCCCTTTGATATATGCCACGCTGTGCCACCACAATCTGCTCCAGATTTCATTAAGAACAGCCCCTTAGCAGATGCCAATAATCTGATGGGCTATGTGGAAATTGATAAAAATACCATGCAACATATTCGTTTCCAAAATATTTTTGCCTGTGGTGATTGTACCAACGCACCTTGTAGCAAAACGGGTGCGGCCATCAGAAAACAGGCACCAGTTGTGGTTGAAAACCTTTTGGCATTCTTAAGTAAAAAATTACTTATCGCCAAATATACTGGCTATAGTGCCTGCCCGATTCCTACACAGTATGGAAAATTAATGTTGGCCGAATTTGATTACTCAAACAAACCAACGATGACTTTCCCTTTCAATCAGGCTAAACCTCGTTGGTCTATGTGGCTACTGAAAAAATATGTTCTACCTTGGCTTTACTGGCATAAAATTTTGAAAGGAACAGCATAACAATACCTAAAATTGATTTTTCAGTCATGAAGGATATACTCTAAAATAAAAGTCATCTCTAATTTTCACTTCACAACGTATTGTTGAAAGTAAAAATTAGAGATGACTTCATACTACCAATTTTGTAAAAACTAAAAGTAGCTTATTAAGCCTTTCTAACAAATTCAGATTTCAGCGCCATTGCGCCAAAACCATCGATTTTGCAATCAATATTATGGTCACCGTCTGTTAGGCGAATGTTTTTTACTTTCGTACCAGCTTTAATGGCTTTCGGGGCACCTTTTACGGGTAAATCTTTAATGACAACTACGGTGTCGCCATCTTTCAATTCATTTCCATTTGAATCCAATATTTTAGAGCCCGCTTCTTCGGTTTCTACTTCTTCAGGATTCCATTCATGAAAACATTCAGGACATACCAACAGCGAATCACTTGGATAGGTAAACTCACAATTACATTTAGGACAAGGAGCAAATTCAGACATATAATTAATTAAGAATTAGGATTTTGATGTGTTAGGATACTCTAACAGTCTCCAAAATTAAGGATATTTCATGAAAAAACCCGAAAACAAATATCTAAGCCCGTACCGCTATGGTTTAAATCCAACTTTTCATAGAATTAGAAAATCCTATAATCTGGTTTGTACCAGATAAGAATATTAATATTTTTTCTTTAATTGTGAAAAAAAATAATTTTACTTATCTGTTAATCAAGGAAACATTTGGTAAATGTATTTTCCTAAATTTTAACCTTTCAAATATTTAATATTTATGAAACCAACAAGACGTAATTTTATTCAATCGTTGGGCGTCGGTGTAGCAGGCTTAGGAATTTCGCAACAAGCCTTAGCGAATACAAGCGAAACAAAATCAGCCAAACCTGTGGCTGATGAGCAAGTTCTGTTCGTGGGCGATAACATTGCCATCACCAACACAGAATTTGGAAAAGTACGTGGTTTTATACTTCGAGGCATTCATCAGTTTTTGGGCATACCTTATGGAGCTGATACTTCGGGCAAAAATCGTTTTATGCCACCCCAAAAACCAGCACCTTGGAAAGACATTCGTCCAACTCTTTGGTGGGGAAATACTGCTCCACAAATGATGGAAAAACGTTATGCCAATACTTATGCTTCATTTGTTGATCATTGGAATTATGACGACGTTTCGGAAGATTGTCTAAAATTAAACGTCTGGACGCCAGCTTTAGATAGCCAAAAGCGTCCAGTAATCGTGTGGCTACATGGTGGTGGTTTTACGAATGGCAATGCGATTGAACAAGACGGTTATCATGGCGAAAATATTACTCGCCTCGGCAACGTTGTTTTTTGTTCTATCAATCATCGTCTTGGGCCATTTGGCTATAGTCACCTAAAAGCCGCAGGCGGGCATCCCGCTTCTGGAAATGTTGGAAGTTTAGACATGGTTGCTGCGCTGGAATGGGTAAAAAATAATATCGCCAATTTTGGTGGAGACCCCAACAACGTTACAATTATCGGCCAGTCGGGCGGTGGTGCAAAAGTTACTTGTTTGATGAATATGCCTTCGGCAAAAGGATTATTTCATAAAGCGGTGGCTTTGAGTGGGAGTTCATTGGCTGGTTCAAGTAAAGAATATGCCGAAAAATTAGGCATAAAAATTATGGAAGAAGCAGGCTTAAAGCTTGGTGAAATTGATAAATTACAACAAATCCCGTGGAGAGAATATATTGATATTGCCAACAGAGCAGTAGAAAAAATGGCGGACGAAGCCAAACGCTTGAATATACAAAGAGGGGGTTATTCGCCAGTGGCAGATGGAGAGTATCTGAACGGTGGCGCATTCTTTAGTGATTCAAACCATTTTTCAAGTGATATTCCATTGATAATTTGTTCGACCTTCAACGAGCAAAGCCCAAGCCGAACGGATGCCACTTTAGAAAACATCACTTTGGCGGAAGTAAAAACTAAGATTGAACCTCGATTTGGCGCAAAATCTGGTGAAATTGTAGATGCTTTTGTGAAAAATTTTCCGAAGGCTCGTCCAATAGAAATTTGGTCATTGATTCTTTCAAACAGAAAAAATGCAGTTGCCACAGCGGACGCAAAAGTATCTCAACAAAAAGCACCTGTTTACTTGGCTTGGTTTGGCTGGCAACCACCACTTTTCGACGGCAGAATGCGTGCCTTTCACTGCGACGATATTTGCTTTTGGTTTTATAATACCGACTTGATGCTTACCCACACAGGTGGCGGAAAAAGGCCAAGAGCATTATCAGAAAAAATGGCAAAATCATTCTTAAATTTTGTGAAAACTGGGAATCCAAACGGAGGCGGTTTACCTACTTGGAAACCTTACACCACACAAAATGGCGAAACGATGATTCTGGACGATACGCCTGCCTTAGCAAATAATCCAGACGGAGAAGCTAGAAAAGCATTAGCTTAAAAAATACTTTTCTTCATAAAACAAAACCTGTAAGTAGTAAAAACTTACAGGTTTTTTTGTTGGCTGAAGCTAAAAATACCCATTTCTAGGAAGTTGATGGCCTAATTTTGATAAAAATGCATAACTTCGATAAAAGGAATATTGGTAAATTCTTTTTGAAATACTCTTAAACTTAGGCTCTTTTAATCATTCTTGTATGCAAAGTTTATTTATAGAATACGTTTATCTAATATTTATTATTCTGGCATTGGTAATGATTGCCAACAAACTACAAATCGCATATCCTATCATATTAGTTTTAGGAGGTTTAGCGCTGAGTTACTTCACCACTTTTTCAAATCTTACCATCGAGCCCGATTTAGTTTTTTTTATTTTCCTACCGCCTTTACTTTACGAAGCCGCATGGCAAACTTCATGGAAACAATTTTGGAAATGGCGGCGAGTAATCATGAGTTTTGCTTTTCCAATCGTCATTATTACTTCTTCAGTTATTGCTTTTGTTTCGCAAGCCATCATTCCAGGTTTTACATTAGCACTTGGTTTTTTGTTGGGTGGAATTATTTCGCCTCCAGATGCTATTTCGGCAACAACCATCATGCGTCAATTGAAAGTACCAAAAGGATTATTAAGTATAGCGGAAGGCGAAAGTTTGCTAAATGATGCTTCTTCGTTGATTGTCTTCCGTTTTGCGCTAGCGGCTGTTATTACAGGGCAATTTCATTGGCAAGAAGCAACCACGAACTTTTTTTCCGTTATTCTAATGGGTACTTTAATTGGTTTAGCGGTTGGTTTTGTTTTCTTTGCTATCCATAAATGGTTACCAACCACGCCGAGTATAGAAGTAATCTTAACATTTCTGACACCCTATTTTATGTATTATGCCGCAGAACATTTTCATTTTTCTGGTGTATTGGCGGTGGTAAGTGGTGGGCTTTTTTTATCAAGTAAACGTCAAAGTATTCTTACTTATCTCAGCAGAATTCAAAGTACTAATGTTTGGGAAAGCTTGGTTTTTATCCTTAATGGGCTCGTTTTCATGCTCATTGGTCTTCAATTACCGATTGTGGTACAACAACTTGGCGATACAAATTTAACAGCCGCCATTGGTTATGGCTTAATTATTTCTTTTGTTTTAATTGTTTGTAGATTGATTTGTACGTTTGGTACTTCCATCTTTACTCAATTTATGAGTCGTTTCATTAAAGTTGCCGACCCAAATCCTGGCTGGAAATTACCTTTAATTTATGGTTGGGCCGGAATGCGTGGCGTAGTTTCATTAGCTTCTGCCCTTGCTATTCCTTTAGTAATTGATGAAGGACAACCATTTCCGAACAGAAACTTAATTCTCTTTATCACTTTTATTGTGATTATGGTTACGTTAGTTTTTCAAGGACTTACATTGCCCATTTTAATCAAGAAAATTAATTTAAAAGATAATTCAATTCCTGAAAAAGACCAAGAAGTAAGTATTCAGCATAAAATGGCCAACAATTCTCTTCATTATTTAAAAGAAACGTATGGAAATAATTGCCTTCAAAACGAACACATCAATAATTTATACGAAAGACTCACACTTGAACTAAGTTTTTTGAGCCAAGCAATTGAAACAAAAGACTATTTTGCTGATTTTTCAATCGAAAAAAATCAAAAAATTTACTTAGAATTACTAGAACAACAACGCATTTTATTAGACGATATTAATCATTCAGATGAATATGATGAAGAACTTATCCGAAAGTATCATGCTTTGATTGATATTGAAGAGTATAAAATCAGGGAGAAGTCGATATAAATTTGTCAGATAAATACCCACTTGTGAAGGTTAAAAAGCCTCCTTTTCTCAGTAATTTTCTTTTAAAATAACTGAGAAAAGGAGGCACTAATATTGCTTTAACAAAAAACTATTGAGCTTTTTTAGCTCTAATCCCTAAAACTTTATTTTTCAACGACTCGATGATATAATACATACAAGGCACTAAAAGTAGGGTCAAAAACATGGAACTCGTCAAGCCGCCGATAATTACCCAAGCCATCCCATTTTTTACTTCCGCTCCTGAACCCGAGGCTAAAGCGATAGGCAACATACCTGTAATCATGGCGATGGTGGTCATCAAAATCGGACGTAAACGTTCTTTACCTGCTTCTACCAAAGCTTCTTTTACTGATAAACCTTTTTCTTTGAGATGATTGGTAAAATCGACAATCAAAATACCGTTTTTGGCTACTAAGCCCAAGAGCATAATCAGACCGACAATGGCAAAAATCGTTAGTGATTCCATCGTTAAAGCCAAAGCTAATAATGCTCCAATCAATGCCACAGGTATTGAGAAAAGTACAACAAATGGATAAACCACACTTTCGTAAAGAGCTACCATGATTAAATACACCAACAAAATACCTAGTAACATTGCCAAACCTAAGCTACCAAAAGCATCTTTCTGACGCTGTGCTTCTCCTTGATAATCAACGATTACGCCATCAGGAATTTTCATTTTGGCAATTTGTTGTTGAATATCCGCTACAATCGTTCCCGTTGGGCGACCAACCGACGAAGCCGTTACTTTAATAGAATTCATTCGGTCTGAACGTTCCAAAACTGATTGACCTACAATTTCAGAAACAGTGGCTACGTCTTTCAATTTAATAATGGCATTTCTGCTATTGCGAAGCGTAAGTTCACGTACATTTTCGATAGAACGTTTATCTGATTTTTCTAAAGAAATATTAATCGGATACTCCTCCCCTGCTTGTTTAAATTTTGACTGGTCGTTTCCTCTAAATGCCAACTGAATCGCCCCTCCTACTTCTGGAATACTTAATCCTGCGTTGGCAATTTTGTCACGGTCGAGCTGAATGGCAATTTCGGTTTTCAAGCTTTTGGTACTAAATTCTACATAATCTGTTCCCGGTGTTTTACGAACAATAGCTTTAATCTGATTCGCAACATCCTGAATCACAGCCATATCTACTCCTTTTATGGCAATCTGAATCGGTGCTTCGCTACCACCCGTAAGACTTACAGGACGAATTACTACTTTCATGCCCGGAATTTTACCGATTTCATCACGAATCGCTGTACTAAAAGCATCGGTAGAAACTGTTCTGTTTTCTTTTTCAACCAAGGTAACTGCTATTTCAGAAATGTTTGAATTAGAACTTCCTGAACCAATTGCTCCCGTTTGTGTACCAACGTTAGCAAATACTTTTGTTACTTCTGGTTTTTGGAGAAGTAATTGTTCAACTTGTTTAGTCAATAAATTAGTTTGTGCCAAAGGAGTTTGCGGTGCCATTTCAAGCTGAATGGCAAACTCGCCACGGTCGCCCGAACCAGCAAAAGACGAACCAATAAAACCAGTAGCCAATAATGAAATCGAACCAATAAACATGGCAAGAATCACCATCAAAACCCATCTTTTATGACCCAACGACCAAGTAAGTAGTTTTCCGTACTCTTCGTTTACGGCATTCAGAAATCTTTCAAAACCTAAATTGATTTTTCCCCAAAGCGTTGATTCACTTAAGATTTCAACCTTTCCCCATCTTGAAGCCAATAATGGCGTAAGCGTAAATGACACAAACAAACTCATCAAAGTAGAAAATACTACTACCAATGAAAACTCACGCAAGATATTTCCAATCAAACCGCCACTCATTGAAAGCGGTAAGAAAACCACAACGTCCACCAAAGTAATGGCAATGGCGGTGAAACCAATTTCTTGTCGACCTTCAAGTGCCGCATCAACTTTATTTCTGCCCATTTCGAGGTAGCGATAGATATTTTCTAGTACTACAATACTGTCATCCACCAAGATACCAACGACTAAGGAAAGTCCCATCAGGGTCATCAAGTTGAGCGAAAAGCCAAAGATGTACATCAAAATAAAGGTCGGAATCATCGCCGAAGGAATGGCAACCAACACAAAGAGCGAACTTCTGAAACTGTGTAAGAAAAACAACATTACCGCACCCACGATGATAATCGCCAAAAACAAATCGTGCATTACGGCATCGGCAGAAGCCAAAGTATAAATAGATTGGTCGGCAGCAATATCATAAGTGAATTTTTTTGAAGCATAATTCACTTGAATCTCCTTCAATTTATCCTTTACAGATTTACTTACTTTTACAGCATTGGCATCCGCTTGTTTTACGATTTCGATACCGATACCCGCTTTCCCGTTGTTACGATTTAGGGTTTTTGTTTCGGTTTGTCCGTCGGTAATTATGGCAAGGTCTCTCAGCAATACTCTACTTCCATCAGCATTCTGACGAACAATCAAGTTTCTTAATTCTTCGACTTTCAGCAATTTGGCATCTAAACGGATAGAAGTACGATTGTTGTTACTCAATACACTTCCAGCAGGATACGAACTATTGCTACTGGCAATCATTTGATTGACTTGTGCCGACGAAATATTGTAAGCTTGAAGCTTATCGTTATCTAAATTTACTTGAATTTCACGCTCGTTGCCTCCAATCAATCTTACTGTACCCACGCCAGCGACGTTTGATAAAACAGGTTTGATTTTTTGGTCGATTAAATCATATAATTCAGGTTCAGACATATTTGCAGAAGCACTGATTCTTAATACAGGAATTTCATCAGTATTGAATCGGTTTACTACTGGGTCGTCGGCATCGTCGGGCAAAGTAGATTTAATTTGATTGATTTTCCGCTCTGCATCTCTTTGAGCATCAAGGGTATTAATACCAGATTTTAACTGAACGGTAATTAAAGAAAGTCCTTCCGACGACGACGACGAAATCTTATCGATACCTTCAATAGCCGAAATGGCTTCTTCGATAGGCTTGGTTAATACGTTCTGAATTTCGTCAGAAGACGCACCACGATACGTTGTTTGAACGATAATTACATTGGCTTCAAATTTTGGTAAAAGGTTATAATTCAGTTGTTTATAACTTACAAAACCAAATAGAATCAGCGTTACGAAAATTACTGTAATCAGTAATGGTCGTTTGATAGAAATTTCGGTGATTGACATATTTTTAAGGTTTATTGCTTAGTAGTTTTTGAAATTTTACTTCCGTTGGTCAAATTGATTTGTCCGCTCGTAACTACTTCTTGTCCAGCTTGTAAACCAGCAACTACTTCAATATTTTCACCAATTTCACGACCAACCGTAATTTTTTGCATCTTCGCTACATTGCCTTCTACGATATACACATAAGGATTTTTTGTACCTTCTACCAAAGCCAATTTCGGAATCTGTAAAACACTCGCTTTGCGACCTAAATCAAAATTCACCATGACATACGTACCTGCTCTTAATTGATTGGTATTCAATTGCAATTCCACTCGGTAATTATGGTTTTCGTCACCTTTTGGCGAGATAAATTTCACCGTTCCTACAAAGTTTTTATCTGGAAATACGTCAGATGAAATCATAGCGTTTTGTCCTAATTTCAGTTGATACACATCTTTTTCGTTTACAAATACAACGGCTTTCAAATGCAAGTCATCAACGATGGTAGCGATGACTGTTCCCGGACTCACATATTCGCCAGCCATCAATTTG
>JACCDS010017013.1_pt1 | contig 27971 bp, 31 predicted proteins | sample 7446441 | NCBI WGS metagenome assembly JACCDS01 (sample SAMN15323445, study PRJNA562643) | freshwater metagenome | isolation source: river surface water | place: USA:Blue River Watershed | collected 2017-08-17 | reverse complement strand
AGCGAACGACAAGGAGGTCACGATCGACTGAACATCTTCTCTACCCGAATAACACCACACGTCGGTGTATCAATATTCCGTTGCCGATGCCGGGGGTAACTGTGTCAGTTTTCGGTTGCCGTTGACAGAGGGACGGTTGGCCGATGGATGCATGGATGAATTGCCGCCCGAAGTGGGAACTGCAGCTGATGCGATTCGTTTGATTGACGTAGTCTGGTTCCATACGGACGCTGACCATGTAGCGGCTGCCTTCGAAGTGGAACATTCAACCTCTATCTACTCTGGCATCGTACGCATGCTGGATTTGGCCTTGGGAAGTCCTTTTGGAGCAAACGGCTCCTTGTTTCTGGTGGCTCCCGATGACAGGCGCAACGAAGTCGCTCAACAATTAAGGCGCCCTGCTTTCAGTCGCATCTCGGAATTAAGCATACGTTATTTGCCCTACGGTGAATTACGCACTCATCGGGAAACAATTGCGCGCTTTGGCACCGGCATCAAGCCGCTAGTAGAAATTTCGGTCACGCTTTAAGCCATGTCTTTGCTGCTCCTCTAGCGATCCTCTATTTCGCGGCCCTTCAGCAAGGCTCGCAGTTCAGCTTCATCCAGCGTTTCTTTGTCCATCAAGGTTTTGGCTGCAGCTGTCAATTGAGGGCGCGCTCGCTCCAAAAATTCCAATGCCTCCCGGTAAGCTTCTTCGATAATCTGTTTCACCGCACGGTCGATTTCTCGCGCAGTTTCCTCGGAGTATCTGCATGACGATGGTGGAACTTGCTGGATCTCCAAAAACATCGGGTGTTCGTCATCGAAGGCCACGTTTTGAAGGCCTGGATCCATTCCATAACGAATGACCATGCTGCGGGCAATACTGGTCGCCTTAACCAAATCGTCCGCCGCGCCCGTCGAAAGATGCCCAAAGACCAGCTGCTCGGCTGCCCGCCCTGCCAGCATGACAGCGATCCTATTTTTCAGCTCTTGCTGGGTAAGGATGAACCTGTCTTCAGTCGGGCGTTGCATCGTGAAGCCCAACGCATGCACGCCTCTTGGAATAATCGACACTTTGTGGACCGGATCGGCTTCCGGGAAAGACATCGCCACCAGCGCATGGCCAATTTCGTGATAAGCGACATATTCGCGCTCTTTTTCAGTCAGCAATCGCCGCTTTTTCTCCAGCCCGGCAATGATCCGCTCGATCGCTTGCGTAAAGTCCTCCATCATTACCCGCTCGGCGCCACGGCGGGTCGCAAGCAAGGCGGCTTCATTGGCTAAATTGGCGAGATCAGCACCCGAAAATCCGGCTGTCAAGGCGGCCAGTTGCTCACGGTCGACGTCCTCGTGAAGCGAGAGTTTTTTCAAGTGAACATCTAGAATCTGACGACGGCCCACCTTGTCTGGGCGATCCACCAGCACCTGCCGGTCAAAGCGCCCAGCCCGTAGTAACGCCGGATCGAGGATTTCCGGACGATTGGTCGCGGCCAGCAAGACGAGTCCGGAAGACGTATCGAAACCATCGAGTTCCGCGAGCAACTGGTTCAGCGTCTGTTCTTTTTCATCGTGACCGGCAATGCCGTAGGCTCCCCTGGCTCGTCCCAGCGCATCGAGCTCATCGATAAAAATTATCGCCGGTGCTTTTTGCCGAGCCTGTTCGAAGAGATCCCGTACCCTAGCAGCCCCCACACCGACAAACATTTCAACAAACTCTGATCCACTGATCGAAAAAAATGGCACGCCGGCTTCCCCGGCGACGGCGCGAGCCAGCAAGGTTTTACCCGTACCGGGCGGGCCGACCAGCAGTACGCCTTTGGGGATGCGCGCGCCCAAGCGGCCATAGCGCTTGGGGTCTTTGAGGAAATTGATAATTTCCTGCAGCTCTTCCTTGGCCTCGTCAACGCCAGCCACATCATCAAATGTGGTCTTGACGCCCGTCTCCACATAGACTTTCGCCTTGCTTTTTCCAATCGACAGGAAGCCCCCGCCGAGTCCGTCTTTGCCCGCCATCTTCGCGACCGCGAACCGCCAAAATGCGAAGAAAATCAGCATCGGAATTATCCAGCTGAGTAAATCCTTGAAAAAGCTGCTGTGGGTGACGCCGGTAAAGACCACATCGTACTTCGACAAATCATCCGCCAACTCCGTCTCGATGCGAGTGGTCACAAAGCGATCTCGCCCATCCTTTAACGGCTTTTTCAGCGAGCCTTCGATATAGTCCGGGTGAACCGCTATCTCCCTGACGTTGCCGGCCTTGAGTTCCCGCACAAATGCGCTGTACGGCAAGGGTTCAACCTTTTGCGTTTCTCGCCAAAGATCCTGAAGCCAGACGATGGCAAGCAATGCGAATGCTGCATACCAGATGTTGATTATTGTTTTTCTATCCAATTTTCGGGACCTCACTCGGAGAAACTCGCTGAATATTAGACGCCCCTCTGGGGGAGGCGGAAAATCCCAAAAATATGAACCGAAATCCGTTGATATTGAACCGTCAGCAGACCAATTCAACGTTTGCTGATCGGCGGCCGTTCACCCAAAACTACCGGGATTTTCTTTTGCTCACTGCCTCGACGTACGGAAAACTCTGCGCGTGTGCCAGGCTTCAGCGCAGTCGTCTGAGTAATCAATTCATTCGAATCGCTGATCTTTTTGCCGTTAATGGCAAGGACGATATCGCCAGCCCGCAGCCCCGCCTGATCCGCGGGACCGCCGGGCTGCACTTGCATCAGCGCTGCTCCGGATTCATCAGTTGAGGATTCATCAAGCACAACGTCACGTGTGCCAACGCCAAGCCAGCCGCGTCGGACTTTGCCGTTGGCGATGATTTGCTCCATCACCTGCTTGGCCAAACTCACCGGAATGGCAAAACCAATGCCTTGCGAGCCGCCACTCTTCGAGAAGATTGCCGTATTGATACCGACAAGGTGTCCAGACGTGTCTACCAAGGCCCCGCCCGAATTTCCAGGATTGATTGCCGCATCGGTTTGAATGAAATTCTCGAAGGTGTTAATTCCCAACCTGTTACGACCGGTCGCGCTAACGATACCTTGGGTGACGGTCTGGCCGACGCCAAACGGATCGCCAACGGCCAGCACGATATCGCCGACTTGAATCGACGAAGGCTGAGCGAATGTAATGGGCTGCAATCCTTTGGCGTCAATTCGAAGGACAGCAAGATCTGACTCAGGATCGGTTCCGATGACGCGTGCATCGGCCACCTTCCCATCCGGAAGCATTACCGCAATCTGGGCAGCGCCTTCGACGACATGGTTATTGGTGAGCAGGTAGCCATCTGCGCTCACGATAACGCCAGACCCCAAGCTGGCCTGTTCATCGTCGCTTGTCGCTTTCCGCGTATAGACATTCACCACCGAGGCTGCTGCTTTCTTTGCCGCTGCCCTAAACCCGAGTTCCAGTTTGGCCGACACACTGCCCGGAGGTGCGGAGGACGTTGCTGGTGCCTCCTGAACTGAGACTACTGATGAGCCAGGCATAGTAGCTTCTGCCGGATAAAATGCTCGCCAGGCGATGACGGCTCCAGCGGTCACTGCAATCGCCTGTGCAAAGACGATCCATAGCCGCCATAGCAACGCGGTCTTTGTTGTCATCTCGTTGTCCTTTTGTTTCTTATTTTTCCAAAAGTTCAAGCACCGCCTTCGCCAGCGGCTCAACCATCGAAATTCCATTCGATGGGTGCGGTACGGTGGCACAACTAATCACTTGCTTGGCACCAGCGCCGATCAACCGATCGTAAGCATCTTCAGCAAAGAGCGCGTGAACTGCCACGCAGATCGGTACAGCCATCCCCTGCTGCCAGAGGGCCGCACAAACCGCGATCATGGTTCGGGCACTTGAGACGATATCATCAATGATTACAGGATTTCGACCGTTCCATTGCTGAAAATTCGGCATGTCAATTTCAACCTGCCGATCCCATGCCGGGTTTTCTGCAAGACCACGAAAGGCACCCCGACATCCGCCGCGACTTCAGACACCCATTGTTCAATCTTGCTTTCCGGCCCTACCAGTAATGCATTTTCGACATGCTGCTTGATCCACGCGGCCAGTGCCGGCGCTGCATGCACCACCCGCGTCGGCACTTGATAAATATCGTTCAACGAACGATATCTATGAAGATGAGGATCTACTGTCACGAGAGAGTCCACGTGCGTTGACAATAGCCTTGCGAAAGCTTTCGACGTGACGGCTTCTCCGGGATGGAAGCGCTTGTCCTGCCTCATGTGCGGCAGATACAGCGCCACCACCAGGATGCGCGTTGCCCCGAGCTCGCGCACAGCATCGGCGGCAAACAGCAAGGGCAGGGTGTTCTCGTCCGGGCGAGCCAGGCTGCAGGCAATGATGATGTCTTTGCCCGCGACATCCGCATCAATCCGAACCATCGATTCGCCATCTGGGAAGCGATGCAGCACGAGGCTGCTCAGCTCAGCTCAGCACCAAGCGCGGAAGACAGCCCAGCTGCCAACACTTCCGCGTCCGGCCAAGCGAGGACTATCGCGGGCGGACGCATAATATTGGCCCGCCCTCCCACTTAGCCGCAGCAGCAGCCGCCACGCGCCTTGCCGCTGCCACAGCCCCCCGATCGGGCGGGAATTGCGGACTGCGACGCGTTTTGTACTGAATTATCGATTACCTTGGCCTCATAGCCAGCGCCAACGACGGCCGCCTCGATAGCTGGCACACTCAATTCGGTACCTTCAATGCGAGCGATCCCTTCGGCCAGGCTTACGCCGACAGAAGAGACGCCTCGCACTGTCGTCAAAGCCTTGGTCACCGCATTCACGCACGAACCGCACGACATGCCATCGACCTTCATATAAACGCTTTCCATGATTTGCCCTTTCCTGTTCAATCAGTGATTTTCAAGGTGCTCGCCCTGCCTACATCACATCAATTTCTTGGATTTCAAGAGCGCTGCTTAACCCGCCTCGGCAACTTCAACGATAGGAAGACGGCTTTGAACAAAATGCAGTGCATAGTCCAGCTCCCCCGGCGCCGTCGCATGCAAGACATATAGTGGCTGCCCCTTCGTGACTCGGTCGCCGAGCCGGACCAACATATCGACGCCTGCCGCTGGGGCCTTCGGTGCGCCGGCCAGTTTCGCGGTACGAGCCAACACTCGGTTATCAATCCGTGACACGACGCCCGAGTCAGTCGCGACCACCTCAGTCGAGTGCGATGCCGTCGGCGGCTCACGCAGTCCACCCTGCGCTTCGCAGATCTGGATAAACTTTTCCCACGCGCGACCGCTGTCGAGCACTTGCGTGGCAAGTCCCCGGCCCTCGCCTGTACGGTAGGCGCCGCCAAGTTCGAGGATCTGCGCAGCCAGCGACAGGGCTCGCTCCCGCAGGTCTGCCGGTGCTTCTGGCATCCGTTGCAAGACCTGGAGGACATCCCTAGCCTCAAGGGCCGGACCAATTCCGCGGCCAACCGGCTGCGAGCCGTCCGTAATGGACAAAGCAACCTCGATCCCCAACTGCCGGCCCACCTCGACCAGCCGGCGCCCCAATTTTTCAGCTGCCTCGGCCGAGCGTACTTTAGCCGTCGTTCCGACGGGAATATCGATCAGTACATGCGTCGATCCGGCAGAAATCTTTTTTGACAGGACCGACGCGACCAGCTGGCCCTCGCTATCCAAGTCCAGCGGACGCTCCACCCGGATCAGGATGTCGTCTGCAGGACTGAGCGCCGCTGTCCCTCCCCACGCAATGCACGCGCCTGTTTGAGAAACGACGCGCTGCATGGCGGCGATATCCAAATCCACTGGCGCCAATACTTCCATTGTGTCGGCCGTACCAGCGGGTGACGTGATCGCGCGTGACGAAGTTTTCGGCATGCACAAGCCACAGGCAGCCACAATCGGCACAACGATCAAGGTCGTACGATTGCCCGGCAACCCACCTACACAATGCTTGTCAACGACTTGGGGAGCCTCCCATGTCAGCCGCTTGCCAACGTCAATCATGGCCTCGGTCAGCCAGACCGTTTCTTCCAGATCCAGCCGATCCCCGGAGCAGGCGGTAATGAAAGAGGCCAGATGCAGATCGGAATAGAGCCCCTTGGAGACATCCCGAACAATGGCTTCACAAGCCTTGGCCGTGAGCTTGTGCCCATACACTTTCGACCGGACATAGCTGAGCGAATCAAGCGGTGGAGCATGCGCTATGGTCAGCAGAACGCCGGGACTGACGCCCAGTGCCTTCCAGCCAGACTCTGACAATCCCGCCTCGCCATGATCAAGCTGGTCATTCATGATGACGTTGAGCGTGGCAATGATCGAACGCCTTCCGAACGCGACCCGCACCCGGCTTTGGGCCTCAAATCCTTCAGAGCGACAGACCGGACAATCCTTGTGCATATAGATCACCGGCTCCTGGTAGGAGTCGATGAAGATTCGCCGTGCTCGAAATGTGTAAGCCTTCATGTTTGTTATCGCAATCACTCAGTCGAGGGATACCGTTTCCAGATAATCGGGAACCCGGGTGTTCCATTTCAACTCGTTTTCAATCCGCAGGCGCAATGCGTCGGCTGCGGCGGGCTCCCCATGAGTAATGAAGGTGGTGCGCGGAATCCGATCCGGAGCGAAGCCTTTCAACCAGGCGAGAATCTCTCCAGCATCTGCATGCGCCGACAAACTGTCGATACGGGCCACCTCGGCCCTGACGGGCACTTCCTCGCCATGTATGCGGACGAAGGGATCCCCTGCGAGAATTTTCGCGCCGCGCGTACCGCCGGCCTGGTATCCGGCAAACAGGATCGTGTTGCGGCGATCAGGAGCAAAAGCTTTTAGGTGATGTACCACGCGCCCGCCAGTCGCCATGCCACTGGCCGAAATAATGACCATCGGTCCTTTTCTCGCACTGAGAATCTTTGACTCATCTGGAGAATTTACGAAAGTGGCAGCATGGCACATCGCATCACATTCTTCAGGCGACAATCGGTGCTCGGCTTGATGCCTGTGATAGATCTTGGTGACATCGCCGGCCATGGGGCTGTCCAGAAAAATGGGTATCTGGTGAATCGCGCCCCGCACCTTCAGCAGATGGATCGAATACATCAGATGCTGCGCACGCCCGACGGCAAACGCAGGCACGACGATGACCCCGCCGCGAGCGGCGGTACGGTTGATGACGTCGGCGAGTTTGTCGAGAGGATCGGATTTCTCGTGCTGGCGATCCCCGTAGGTCGATTCCATGATCAAGTAGTCGGCAACCATCAACTGCTCGGGGGGCTTGAGTACCAGATCATTGGGACGGCCTATGTCGCCCGAAAAAATCACCGATCGACCTTCCCACGTGAGTTCGACAAATGATGACCCGAGCATGTGTCCGGATGGGATCAGTCGAAACTTGAGGTCGGGTAGTACTTCACGGAACTGGTGAAATGCGACGGATTGAAATCGCCCAAGGCAGCGTTTTGCATCGTCTTCCGTATACAGCGGCAAGGCCGGACGGTGCTTGGAGAACCCATGACGATTCGCGAATTTTGCCTCTTCTTCCTGCAAGTGACCACTGTCTGGGAGCAGCAAGCCGCAAAGCTCTTTGGTCGCAGCAGAGCTGTATACAGGCCCTCGAAACCCTTGTTTGACGAGCAGAGGGAGGTAGCCGCTGTGGTCGATATGGGCATGCGTAAGTACGACCGCGTCCAGATCAGCCGGGTCGACGGGCAGCGGTGACCAATTGCGCTGTCTAAGCTGTTTGTATCCTTGGAACAGGCCGCAATCGATCAGCATGCGTCTGCCATTCCATGTCACGAGGTATTTGGACCCGGTGACGGTGCCCGTCGCCCCGAGAAATTGGAGCGTGGGTGATTTCATTTCGCATCTCGGGGATGGTAGTGACGGGATTTGTCGCTGTACGGTCCGGTTTTCTTTTTTTCGGATTTCGCAGCCGGCGCGGAATCGCCTTCGGCACGCTGTTTTTCCTTGGCAGTGGACACCGGCCCCGTCCCCTTTTCTGCGGGGTGCGGCTGAGGCTTGACCTGGGCCGGGTCGGTATCGCTCCCTCCTTCGGGCGCTGCCATGGCCACACCTGTCGCACTGATCAATCCCAAGATCATGACCAGCGTAAATTCTGCTTTCATGCTGAACCTCCTATCTGGTGATGGATGTCTGCATCAAGATTGTGCGAGATGCTCAAGTCATCCTGCGCCTTATGACCTGCCGTTGAGATGACAAATTCATGACATTCTTGTTAGGCGACCTTTCACGACTTCACAAAAAGTGACCTGAAAAAAAACGAATGTCTATCCTTCCGGCAGATCGTTAACTCATAAAATTTCAAAGAATCATCTCTTTGGCGGCACCTCATCCCAGCAGAGGGTCAATCGACCCGTTGAAAAACAGTCGATTGATCATGTGGCTCCCATCGCTGGCAGCCCGAGAGGAGCCAGCGCATACATCATCGAAGGAACATCAGAATAGAAGCCGAAGACCCGCGCGGACTGCTGTTCCGCTTTCCTTCCCAGCGACATTTATGTGGGTCTGATGACTGAGTTCGACGTAAGGCGCAAATGACCGTTTGATCTCGTAACGGAAGTTCACCCCAATCTCGGAAGACGTCCTGCCAGATCTGATACCTTCGGCAGGCAGCGACTGCAGCGACCAGTCTGCCGCAACGAAGGGGCGCACGATGAAGCGATTCGTCATCAGCAGGTCATACTCGAAGCGCGTACGGGCAAACAGCTTGCCATCAGAGCGGACGAAGGCCGCAGTATCGACATCGAAAGCGTACGGTGCCAGGCCGCGCAGCGCAAGCACACCGTAGTTGTGGCCATCGGGCTTGAATTCATGCCGCACGCCCAGTTGTATATCCCAGAACGACGCCAGGTAACGGCTGTAGAGGGCCTGCACATCGGCCTCGGTGGTCTGGCCACCATTTCGTGCCCCCTGGGTGCGCCATGCGAACCGGTTGTAGTCGTGCCCGACCCAGCCATCGGCGCGCCAGGTCTGCGAGTCGCTGGAATCGAAACGTCCGGCATCCACCTCGATGCGGGTCGTACTGAAGAGCATATTGTCATCGTGCGCGAAGCTGGTCACGGGAAGCGCCGCAGCGGCGGCAATGACTAGCGTTGCCAGTGAACGGTTATAGATGGTGAAGTTCATTGTGTTATCCCGGTAGACCTCGATCACTGGACGACAATCGCCTGAATCATGCCGGCCGCCGCGTGGTAGAACAGATGACAATGGAAGACCCAGGGTCCCGCTTCGTCAAAAGTCGTGTGCACGACAATAGTCTCGCCCGGCTTCACGATGACTGTGTGTTTCAGCGGGCTGGTAGGGCCCTGGCCATTCTGCAGTTCGAAGAAGGCTCCGTGCATATGCATCGGGTGCGCCATCATCGTCTCGTTCGTCAGCTTGACCTCCAGCCGCTCCCCGACTTTTGCCTGGAACAGCGTCGCTTCAGACAATTTTTTTCCATTGATGGTCCAAATGTAGCGGTTCATCTCGCCAGTCAGGCGCATCGTGATGGTGCGGGTCGGCTTGGCGTGGTGCCGATTCGTGGCCAGTGCTTCAAGGTCTTTGTAGGCCAGTCGGTCACGCACGCGGTCTTCGTCGAGGTCTTCTTCAGCGTCATCCGCGTCGGCATGGCCTGCGTGCCCACTGTGCCCCGCCGGGGGGTCGGCCGGCACACCGTGTCCGGCGTGAGGATCGTTGCCCTTTGACGGCGTGCTGGCATGCGCATGCGCGCCGCCCAGGTCGGCGATTTTCAATACGGGGCGCTCGCCCAGCAGCGGTATCACGCCCTCCATCCCTGCCTCAGGCGCCAGCGTGCCACGCGCGAAGCCAATGCGGCCAGCGGTCGCTGCGAACAGCGTGTAGGCCTTGCGTTCGGTCGGCTGCACGATCACATCATAGGTTTCGCCATTCCCCATGCGCAGTTCACGCACCTTCACCGGACGCACATTCTGTCCGTCGGCCGCGACCACGGTCATCTCAAGTCCTGGCACCGACACATCGAAGAAATTCATGGATGCGCCGTTGATCAGCCTTAGCCGGATGCGCTCGCCCGGCTTGAACAGCGCAGTCCAGTTGTCTTCGATGCGCTGGCCATGCGCGAGGAACTGCCATTCCGGCCCGCCATCGGTCACATCGGTCGGATCCATCCGCATCTTTGCCCACGCAAGACGTTCATCCCAGATTTCCGATCGCTCCTGGGCGGTCTTGGCGGAGCGCAGGCTGGCGAACAGCTCTGGGATGGTCTGCCGGCGGAAGTTGTAATAACCGTCGACTTTCTTCAAGTTCGCAAGCACCTGCTCAGGCTTGGTGTCGTTCCAGTCGGAGAGCAGGATCACATAGTCGCGGTCATAGCCGAACGGATCCTTGTTTTCGGGCTCGATGATCAGCGGTGCGTAGAAGCCTGCCGGCTCCTGCAGGATGGCATGGCTGTGATACCAGTAGGTCCCGTTCTGCCTGAGCTTGAACTGATATTCGAAAGTCTCGTTGGTCCGTATGCCCGGGAAAGTCACACCCGGTACCCCATCCATGCGGTTGGGCACGAGCAGCCCGTGCCAGTGCACTGCCGTCAACTCATCGAGCCGGTTGCTCACGGCCACGGTGACGGTTTCTCCCTCGCGCAGCTTCAGCAGCGGGCCGGGAATCGAGCCATTGATCGTCACTGCCTGCGCGGGCGAGCCGGTGAAGTTGACCGGCGTGCGGGCGATGGTCAAGTCATAGCGATCGCGCGCCGCGATCGAATCGAGCGAGGTGGCCAGCACATGGCGCTTGACGGCCGCGCTGGAGGAGAGCGGCCATACCAGCATCGCGGCGCCGGCCGCTGCGCTCTGCAAAAACCTGCGGCGGCTCAAACCGCCGGAGGCGACGGCTTGGAAGGAAGGGGCTTTCATGGGTTCTCTCTTCTTCAAGAGGGTGTCGGTCCGACAGGTGGCTCGGCCGACACTGGGGGCGGAGCTGCCGGCTCCGCCGTCGCTTACTCGGCTTTCTCGATCGTGCGCAGCACGTAAGCGCCATCGACCTTGTCGGGAATGAAGCGCACTTTGTCGCCGGATCTGAAGCCATCCAGCTGATTCGGAGTCTTCAGGCGAAAATTCATCGTCATCGCGGCCATGCTGTACTTCTTGATCTCTTCATGCTTGATGGAGACCTTGTTGTTCTCCAGGTCGATCTTGCGGATCTCGCCGGATACCTTGGCATTGTCGAATTCATTTGCATCGCCATGGTCGTGATGCTCGTGATGCTGCTGATGCTCGTTATGTTCACGATGGTCGCCTTGCTTGTGTTCTTCTGCGAAGGCCGGCAGGCCGGCCAATGCAGTGGCTGCCAGTAAACTCGCTGCGAGGGTGGTGAGTTTTTTCATAGCTATCTCCAGTTCGTACTTGTCTATAAAGCGATCCCGGCCATCTGCTGCGCGCTATTTGCCCGAGTCAACGCAAGTATCGGTGCCGTCCATCGACATTTTCCTGACCGGCACATTACAAAAATGTCAGGTTTCATCCGGCGTCGGGCAAAATGGGCACACTGCCAATCCATGCATCGTGGAGCAGCCCTTGAAAATCCTGATTGTTGAAGACGAGCCGAAAACCGGGGACTACCTGCGACAGGGATTGCGGGAGGCGGGATTTGCCGTGGAGTGGGCGACCAACGGCATCGATGGCCTGCACATGGCGCTGGAGGGCGACCACGACCTCGGCATCTTCGACGTGATGTTGCCCGGCATGGATGGCTGGCAGCTGCTGGATACCCTGCGGCGGGCCGGCAAGACCTTGCCGGTGCTCTTTCTCACCGCCCGGGATCAGGTGGAGGACCGGATCAAGGGGCTCGAACTGGGGGCTGACGATTACCTGGTCAAACCGTTTTCGTTTGCCGAATTATTGGCTCGGGTGAGGACGGTCTTGCGGCGAGGCAGGCCGGTGCAGGAGACGACGACCCTGCACTTCGCCGACCTCGAACTGGACCTGATCAAGCGGCGCGTGACGCGTAGCGGCCAACGGATCGACCTGACCGCCAAGGAATTCGGCCTGTTGGAACTGATGCTGCGACGCCAGGGCGAAGTGCTGCCGAGATCCCTGATTGCTTCCCAAGTATGGGACGTGAATTTCGATAGCGATACGAATGTGATCGAGGTCGCCGTCCGTCGCTTGCGGGCCAAGGTGGACGACGGCCACGATCGTAAGCTGATCCACACCGTGCGCGGCATGGGCTATGTGATCGAATGACGAGGCGACCATGAATCTTCATCGGTTCTCGCTGACGTCACGCCTGACCGCGTTCTACACGCTGGTATCGATTGCCGTGCTGCTGGGCATGGGCCTGCTGGTGAATGTTCTCGTTGAAGATCATTTCGAGGAGATCGACCAGCGCTTCCTCGATGACAAACTGGCGCTGATTGCCGACTTGACCGGTCATGCGCAGTCGGACGAAGACCTGCGCTTGAGGCTGAATGACGCGCTGGACCATCATGATGAGCTGCGCGTGCTCGTCAGCGACGCACAGGGGCGGCTATTGTTCGCGATGCCGGCCCAATCCTCTGTCGACGGGCTGCAAGGCAAACAGAGGGTGAATGGCGTATTGATGCCCGGTGCCGACCGCGGCTACCGGGTCCGGGCGACGCAATCCATGCGGAACTACGCGCCGGTCGGTCCCTTGCGAATTACCGCAGCAGTGAGTAACGAACGCCATGCCGGATTCATGAACGGCTTTCGGAAGGCGCTTTGGTGGTATGGCGCATTGATGGCCGTCTGCAGCGCGCTGCTGGGCTGGTGGGCAGCGCGGCGCGGGCTGGCCCCGCTCGGCATGATGCGCGACCGTGCGCTGGCTGTCACTGCCGACAAACTGGATCATCGCATGCCGGAGGAAACCGTACCGGTCGAGATGGCCACACTGGCACATTCACTGAACCAGATGCTCGAGCGGCTGCAACAGGATTTCAACCGCGTGTCCGAATTTTCGACCGATATAGCCCATGAACTGCGTACGCCCATCAGCAACCTGCTGACCCAGACGCAAGTCGCGCTGACCCAGCAACGAAATGTCTCCGAATACCGCGAGATCCTGGCGTCGAACGCCGAGGAATTCCAGCGACTGGCGCGCACGGTATCGGACATGCTGTTCCTCGCCAAGGCCGAGAACATCCGCTCGCTGCCGAACCCGGAATTCATCCAGCTGGCCGACGAAGTGCGTTCGCTGCTGGAGTTCTATGAGGCACTGGCCGAGGAAAGTCGAGCGACATTCCGTGTCGATGGCGAGGCCTGCGTAACGGGCGACCGGCTGATGGTGCGACGGGCCATCAGCAACCTGCTGTCGAACGCGCTTCGGCATGCCGATGCGGGCAGCACGATCGAGGTGCATATCCAGGCGCGGGCAGACCAGGTGACCGTCACCGTTTCCAATCAAGGCGAGCCGATCGACCCGGCCGCCGTGCCGCGCCTGTTCGACCGCTTCTTCCGTGCCGACCGTTCGCGGCAACAGGTCGATGCCGAAGGCGCGGGGCTGGGCTTGCCTATCGTCGCCGCGATCATGAGGGCGCATGGCGGCTCGGCCAGCGTGGAATCGGCCGAACGCAGGACGGCCTTCACGCTGGTGTTCCCGGCTCATGCCCGATCGGATGAGGCCTGAACATGTGCGAATGCTTCCCGTGCCGCCGCCAACATCTGTTCGACGCACCAGGCCGCGTACGGACCGCTCATCCAGCGCGCGAGCCAATGCAAGAACGGCGACGCCGGCAGATCAAAGTCAATGAAGACGCGCACATGGCAGCCGCTGGCCTCGGGCCTGAGGTGCAGCCCCATCCGGTAGCGATCGATCACCCACAGCGTCGGCTCGCCAACCGTTTCCCACACTTTGCGAATCGGCGGTTCGCGCTCGGTCACGACTTCGTCCAGTGCCAGCGGCCATCCCAGTATCCGTCCGCGCATGCGGATGTGCGAGCCGACTGCCCGGCCTTGCATTTCATCCAGAAAGAGCTCCATCGAACCGCCGGCCATCATTGCCGACGAGCGGTTCATGTGCGCAGCAAGATGGCGAGGGTCGTCGAGCCAGTCAAAAACCCGGGTGGCCGGGGCCCCGATCAGGGCCTCGCCCTCGTGATGATGGGAATACAGGATATCGGCCATGGATTTGCCTTCCGCATGCAAGATGTTATTCCGTATCTGCCCGCTCCGGGCCGGGCATCCGGCCAGCCGGACAGAGTTTCTGCAATGTAGTCCATCCATTGAAGGAGGTCTCATGTTCAACCACCAATGTCTCCCGGCCCTGCTGCTGTCTGTTGCGGCCACGCTGGCCTTGCCCGCCGGCGCGCAAGAAAGCAAGACCGAAGACCATAGCGCCCACCATCCGGACGGTAGCAAGGCGCAGCCTGCCCCTCATGGCAAGCGGGCCGGAAAAGGTATGAAAGGCGGAATGACCGGCATGGACGGATGTCCGATGCATGAAGAGATGATGAGATCGAAGGGCGCCGGCGAACGCCAGGCCATGATGGAGCGCCGCATCAAAGCGATGAGCCCGGAAATGCGAAAAAAACGGCTGGCGATGATGGAAAAACACATGCAGATGATGCAGGATGACATGGCAATGATGCGCAAGCACATGAATGATCAGCCGGAGACCGGCTCGGACAAGCACGATCACGACCACGAGCAACAGAAATAATCCTGCTACTGCTGGACATTCACCCAAGGAATCCTGATCATGAAACCGTTGCAAACCGGACTGGCGCTGGGCATCACGGTCAGTGTCTTTTATAGCCTTTGTGCATTGGCGTGGTTCGTGGCGCCTGGCGCGTTCATGACGCTCATGAACAACCTGTTCCACGGCCTTGACTTCAGCAGCCTGGTGCAGCCGCGGCCATTCAGCTGGTCAGGATTCCTGTCTTCGCTGTTCATCCTGAGTATCTGGACATTTTTTGCCGGCGTTTTTTTCGCTTGGATCGCCCATTTTTTCAGGCAAGGCCACATTCACTCGTGAGGAGGCAGCATGGAACACGATCACTCACAGCATGAACCCGAGCACCGGGATTCCCGGAGGCTGCGCTACAAGCTCGGCGTGGCAGCTGCGCTGGGCATCATTGCCTTTTTTTTGTTGACCGAGCATCGCGCCCATCTGTACGGCGTCCTGCCCTATCTGCTGATACTTGCCTGCCCGCTGATGCACCTGTTCATGCATGGCGGACACGGCGGTCACGGCGGACATCGCTCGCGCGATGGCGACGGCAGCCATCACGCTCATCACAGGTCTTCGGCGGCGCAAGCTTCTGACACTGCAAATAAAGGAGATCGGTGATGAACCAGAGTGCATCCGGATACGGATTGTGGTCATTGGTGGTGCTGAACTCGCTGGTGTTCATCATCTTTGCATTCAGCTTCACCAAGCCAAGGACATCGCGCGACTGGCGCTCGTTCGGCGCTTTTTCGGCGTTCGTCGTCGCACTGTTTGCGGAGATGTATGGCTTCCCGCTGACGATCTATCTGCTGCTGCCATGGCTCTCCAGTCACTTCCCCGGCATTGATTTCCTGTCGCACGACGCTGGCCACCTGCTGGAAACGATGTTCGGCTGGAAGGTCAATCCGCATTTCGGTCCCTTCCACATGGCGAGTACGGTGCTGATCTTTGGCGGCTTCCTGATGCTGTCCTCGGCGTGGAACGTTCTCTACCATGCGCAGCGCGCGCACCGCCTCGCAAAGACAGGGCTGTACGCGCGAATCCGCCACCCGCAGTACGTGGCGTTCGTGCTGATCATGGTCGGCTTCCTGCTGCAGTGGCCGACGCTGGTCACGCTGGCCATGTTCCCGGTACTGCTGGTCGTCTATGCGCGGCTGGCCAGATCCGAAGAGGCAGACATGGTGCGCGAATTCGGTGAAGAGTACGAAGCCTATCGTCGCCAGGTTCCGGCCTTCATACCGCGCTGGTCCAGAATGCCGCCCCCTTCGTTGAATACGCCGAAGTGAATTTTTCAACTGAACCTGACCATGGCTGAACATCATCACCATCACGACCATGGCGGCGAATCCCGCGCCGCCAGCGACGCCGGCGACAAGCCCTACACCGATCCGGTATGCGGCATGAAGGTCGGCGCCGATCCGCAGAAGACGGCCTCCTTCGATGGACAGGACTACCACTTCTGCAGCCGCAAGTGCGTGGACAAGTTCAACGCCGCCCCGGCTTCGTATGTGCGGGTCGACCGCGCGGGCGCGAGTGCGAGTACGGCTGCGGCGCCGGCGGGGACGATTTACACCTGTCCGATGCATCCGCAAGTGCGGCAGGATCATCCGGGCAATTGCCCGATCTGCGGCATGACCCTCGAGCCCCTGCTGCCCGAACTGGAGGAGGACGAGAATCCGGAGTTGCGTGATTTCAGGCGCCGCTTCTGGTGGACCCTGCCGCTGACGATCGTGGTGACGGTGCTGGCCATGTTCGGCCATAACGCGCAATGGTTCGAGGCGCGCACGCAGACATGGATCGAACTGGTCTTGTCGCTGCCGATCGTGTTGTGGGCGGGATGGCCCTTCTTCTCGCGCGGTTGGGCGTCGGTGCTCAATCGCAGTCCCAACATGTGGACCTTGATCGGCCTCGGTACCGGTGCGGCTTTTGCCTACAGCGTCGTGGCGACCGTGGCGCCCGACGTGTTTCCGGCGTCGTTTGTATCGATGGGACGAGTGGCCGTCTATTTCGAGGCCGCCGCCGTCATCATCTCGCTGACGCTGCTGGGCCAGGTGCTGGAGCTGAAGGCGCGTTCGCAGACCTCGGCGGCCATCAAATCCCTGCTCGGGCTCGCGCCGAAGACGGCACGACGGATTCGCGACGACGGCGCCGAGGAAGACGTTCCGCTGACCCATGTCCATGTCGGCGATCTGCTGCGCATCCGCCCCGGCGAGAAAGTGCCCGCGGATGGCGAAGTGACCGAGGGCAGCAGCGCCGTCGATGAATCGATGCTGACCGGCGAGCCGGTGCCGGTGACCAAGCGGGTCGGCGACAAACTGATCGGCGCCACGCTCAACACCAACGGCGCGCTGGTGATGCGATCTGAAAAAGTCGGATCGTCGACAATGCTTGCGCAGATTGTGCAAATGGTCGCACAGGCGCAGCGATCGAAGGCGCCGATGCAGCGGATGGCCGATGTGGTGGCGGGCTACTTCGTGCTGGCTGTCGTCGCCATCGCGCTGCTCACCTTCTTCGTCTGGGGCTTGTTCGGGCCGCAGCCGAGCTGGGTCTACGCGCTGATCAATGCAGTTGCCGTGCTGATCATCGCCTGCCCCTGTGCGCTGGGGCTGGCCACGCCGATGTCCATCATGGTGGCCACCGGGCGCGGCGCGACTCACGGCGTGCTGTTCCGCGATGCGGCTGCGATCGAAAAGCTGCGCCAGATCGACACGCTGATCATCGACAAGACCGGCACGCTCACCGAAGGCCGGCCCGCTTTCGACAGCGCGCTGCCTGCTTCCGGCTTTGACGCGGACGAGGTGTTGCGGCTGGCGGCCAGCCTTGACCAGGGCAGCGAACATCCGCTGGCCGATGCGATCGTGCGGGCTGCGCGAGAGCGCGGCCTCGCACTGGACAAGCCCGGCGATTTCGAATCCGGTTCCGGCATTGGGGTTCGCGGCACGGTCGGCGGGCACCGGCTTGCGCTCGGCAATACCGCGCTGATGGACCAACTCGGCGTATCGGTCGCCCCCCTCGTGCCGCAGGCCGAAGCGCTCCGCTCGCAGGGAGCCAGCGTGATGCATCTTGCCGTCGACGGTCGACTGGCCGGACTGCTGGCCGTGTCCGACCCGATCAAGGCCAGCACGCCGGAAGCGCTGGCCACGCTCAGGCAGGCCGGACTGCGGATCGTGATGGCCACCGGCGATGGCCTGACCACGGCGACCTCGGTCGGCACACGCCTCGGCATCAGCGAGGTACATGGTGAAGTCAAGCCGGCGGACAAGCTGGTGCTGGTCGAACATCTGCAGAAACAGGGGCGGGTCGTCGCCATGGCGGGCGACGGCATCAATGACGCGCCGGCCCTGGCGAAGGCCGATGTCGGCATCGCAATGGGTACCGGCACCGATGTCGCGATGAACAGTGCGCAGGTCACGCTGGTGAAGGGAGACCTGCGCGGCATCGCCGTCGCACGCATGCTGTCCGAAGACACCGTGCGGAACATGAAACAGAACCTGATGTTCGCTTTTCTGTATAACGCGCTGGGCATACCGATCGCAGCCGGCGTACTGTATCCGCTGACCGGGTGGCTGCTATCGCCACTGATCGCCGCGCTCGCGATGAGCTTCAGCTCGGCGTCCGTGATCGGCAATGCGCTGCGACTGGGGCGCAAAGCGTGATGAAAAGTCCTTGGCGCGGTCGCGATGATGTCGTTCGCTATTGCCGGCCTGTGACAATACCTCCGCGGGCGTGGTCGACAGCCGCGGGCTGTAACAAGGCCTGTGCGTGCCGCTTCCGCAGGAACTGCGAGTGAACGCGCCGCCCTTGCCTCCCGATGTTGCCGGACTGGTGGGCGCGCTGGCGATCGGCTTGCTGATCGGCCTGGAGCGTGGCTGGCGTGACCGTGAGATACCGGATGGCAGCAGGGTTGCCGGATTACGTACCTTCGCGCTGACCGGGTTGCTGGGCGGCGTAGTCGGTCATTTGCAGCCGGATTTTGGTCCGTGGCCCCTGCTCGGCGCCTTGGCAGGCCTTTCCCTGTTGCTGGCCGTTTTCTATGCTCAGTCAGCAAAGATGTCGGGCAATGTGAGCGCTACGACGGCCATTGCGCTGCTGCTGACCTTGGTACTGGGTGTCTTTGCCGCCCACAGGGATATCACGATGGCGCTGGCGATGGGCGTGATTGTCGCGGTGCTGCTGAGCATGAAACCCACCCTGCATGGCTGGCTGCTTCTGATCGAGTACCGGGAACTGACCGCCTCGTTGCAATTGTTGGTGTTGTCATTGGTCATTCTGCCTTACTTGCCGAACCGCGGAATGGGACCCTACGACGCACTGAATCCTTACCTGCTGTGGTGGGCTGTCATCCTGATCGCATTCCTTTCCCTGGCCGGTCATCTGGTCATGCGCATCACCGGTGCGCAACGTGGGATCTTATGGACAGGAGTGCTTGGAGGACTGGCCTCATCCACAGCAATTACCGTCGCCCTGGCACGCTACGCACGCCAGCAGCCGGAAATGACCGAGGCTGTCGTGGCCAGCGCCTTGGCCGCATGCGGCGTGATGTTTTTCCGCATGGCCCTTCTCATGGTCGTGATCCAGCCGGCATTGGTTCGCGGGTTTTTTGCTGTACTGCTGACTACCGGAGCGGTGTTGTTGGCCTTGGCCTTCCAGCGCTGGCAAAGGACTTGTGCCACCGCCACCGGCTCGAATGAAATAGAGGCAATGCCTCCGTTCGACCTCATGACGGCGCTGATCTTCGCGGGCTTCCTCGCCATTACCGGGATACTCGTGCCGGCCGCACAGCAATGGCTAGGCAATAGCGGCATCTATGCTGTGTCACTGATATCGGGCCTGGCCGACGTGGACGCGATCGTGATCTCCCTTGCCCGCTCGTACAGCGCCCAAGTACTGTCGGCTGCCACGGCATTGATTGCGCTGGCTTTGGCGACCTCGGCAAACATGCTGACCAAGGTCGGCATTGCGTGGACCACCGCAGGGCCCGGCGTCGGCAAATCGATCGGTAGCGGATATGCCATGGCCCTGATGTTTGGAGCCTTGGCTTCAGCTGTGATGATCTTCCTGAAGTAAGATATTGAAAAATATAGAAAGAACGTCGCAATTAGAACCGACGTCAAAGTTACCTTAATGATGTCGGCCCGAAGGCATTAGAACGTGCCTCAGTGTGAGGCTGCGGAGTGTTCAAATATCGGAGGTAGTCCATTGTCGCTTGCACAGCGCCAAACAATAGCAGTGCACCCGTTGCGGCCGACAATCCGACATAGGCAAAAGAAAAAGCTGCAGCGTAGACAAACAAAGCCAGCCCGGAGGCCCAACTGCCGGTCGCCCACATGCGGCCACCGCGCGATATCATGATCAAAGCCAACGTGACCGCACCGGCCATAATGCGAACAGCGGTGAAACTGGCGGGATCAATGGCGGTCTTCATGAGCGCCACGCGACACAGAAGGGAATTAGCCGCAAAGGCGATCATGGCTAGCGCGGTGAGCGATAGAATTTTACGCTTGGTCATACGCCTGGATAAACGGGTTAAATTCCTTTTAGCTTATGTAAGAAAGTCAATCTAAGAAAAATCCAACACTTACGCTTAGTACTCTGTCGGTACGATAAGAAATCCTAGCCTTTCTCTAAATTCCAAAGCTTCGTAGCGCCTACTAAAAGCCGTGAAGTTCTGAAACGAAACCGGAGTTAAAACGGTTATCAGGGAATGCCCCTATATACGTTCATTCAGAAGCCTGAAGGAAAAAGCCCTGCGTGGCGCGGGGCCCTCAGCGCCTTACAACCCGGCTGAACGAGTCGGAATGACTTGTTCTGGACGGCAATTGGGATTCGAATCTTTCATACGGTTCACATCTTAAAAGCCAAGTTCAAATTTCACCCCGCAGTCGTTTTTCGTGTTCCATCCGGTAGTACGCGATTAGCCCCGGTTCATCCATCCGCTCCTGCAGATAGTCGAGCGCCTGCGTCGTCGCATCGACCTGATCATAGAATTTAGTCGTCGGGAACGACGTCAGCTCGCGGATGTAGTCGCGCTGCCACGGTGCGTCCTGCGGCAGCCTGACCCGCCCATTCTCGAACTTCACCGCCTGCCGGAAGAGCCGCGTTTGCTTGTCACCGTTCGGCTTCACCGGGATCACCTGGTACATGCCGATGTCCTTCAACTCCTGAATCAGTTGGATACCTGACGACTTGTCTTCCACCAGCACCTGGTGCGGCTTGTACCGTTGACAGAGCCGGATCGCCTGCTGCTTCAGCGCCGGGAATTCAAGCCTGCCACGATACACATCGACCACATACGCGACCTGGTTCTTAATGCCGATGGTCACGCACACCGAATAATCGTTGAACTCATGCGCCTTGCTGGCGGTGTCCCAGCTTTGCACCAGCAAATCGAATTTGTCAGGCAGTTCTGCCGGCGTGTAGTACTGCAGCCAGTCAGTCTTGATCATACCGCCGCCGATCGGCACCGGCGCCTGCTGGTACTGCCCGGAGAAGCGCATCTCCGTCATCGACTTTCGCAACGCCTCCAACGTCTCCCGGTTCTCCCGCGCCTCATGCAGTACCGAGTCTGGCTTGCGGATCACGGTCCGTCGTTGTCCCAGCACGTCGTAGGTCAACGTCTCCTCGAGCTCAGCGATTGCTGGCAGGTTGATCACGTGCCATTCGTCCCCTTTGGCCAGCACGTGGCCGACCAGGTCGTCGAGGTGCAGGCGCTGCATGATGATCACGATCGCACCGTCGCGCTTGCTGTCGAGCCGCGTCAGCGCGGTGCCGTCGTACCAGTCGTTGACACTTTTGCGGATGGCCTCCGACAACGCGCCATCGGGTTTCAGCGGGTCGTCGATGATCAGGATATCTGCGCCGCGCCCGGTCAGGCTGCCGCCGGTCGACACCGCATACCGGTAACCCTGCGCGGTGGTCGTGAAGTCGTACGCGGCCCTGCGTCCTGGCCAGATACGCGTCTTAGGGAACAGCCGCTGGTAGAGCGGCGACTGCATCAGTGAGAGCGTATCGCGTGCAAGCTTTTCAGTCAGTTCACTTGAGTAGCTCGCGCAAATGATCCGCTTCGTTGGATCCTGCCCCAGCAGCCACGCCGGGAACGCGACCGACGCGCTGATCGATTTCAGGTAGCGCGGCGGGATATTGATGATCAGCCGCTTGATCTTGCCCTGGTAGACCTGGGTGAGCCGGTCGGCAATCAGGTCGATATGCCAGTTGTGCAGGTAGGCGGTACCGGGATTGAGTTCACCGAAAGCCAGCCGGATGAAGGTGCTCAAGTCCCGGCGCATCAACGCATCGCGCTGGGCCGCGGTCAACGGGAAGGTCGGCGCATTCATATCGGCTCCTTCGGCGGGCTGTTGTTGCTGTGGTTGCTGTTGCTGCTGTTGTCATCAGCCGCTCCATCGCCATCATTGGCCGGCTTCTGGTCCGGCTCCAGGATCAGTGTCCCGGGTCGGCCCAACTGGTCCAGCAACGGCCCGAGGATCAATGCGTCGTCGATACCGACCTCCCGGCCTTGCCCGCCGTCCGCCGGCGCCGCGTCCACCGAGGGCAGGACGTGGGTAATCAACAGCCGGGTGAGCGCTACATTCCCCTGCAGCGATTCGTTGATCACTTTCTTCACAAACGCTTCCCGCTTCGTCACGACCTTCTGGCGGCCGTTTTCATGGATCGTGATCTTCTCGGCCAGCACCGCGCGCGCGACGGTGGCGGTGTTTTTAGTGCCCTTCGGTCGCCCCTTCGGATTGCCGGAGTGCCCCTTCTGGAATTGCGTGGCTTTCGGCGGCTTGCCAAAGCCGACCTCATAGGCCGGCGACAAGTCGTCAGCGTGGTATTTCTTCGGCTTAGGCATGAGTCGCCTCCCGAGCTCCTTGGGCAGACTGCGCTGCGTTGGCGGCCTGCTCGCGCTGCGTGAAGGTCTGGCCTGTGGCCACGAGGATTGCGTCCTCGCCGGTCAGCGCCTGCCAACGCCGGATCGCCGTGTCGACATACAGGGCATCGAGCTCGATCGCCCGGCATACCCTCCCGACCCGCTCACAAGCAAGCAGCGTGGTACCGCTGCCCAGGAACGGGTCGAGGATCAAGTCACCCCGCGCTGAGCAGTCGAGGATCGCGTCAGCGATCATCTTCACCGGCTTGACCGTCGGGTGCAGCGCGAGAAGATCGCCCTCCTCGCCCGAGCGCATTGCGTGGATGCTTGGGTACTGCCAGACGTTGGTCCGGTAGCGGCCGAAGCGGCCGAGTTCGACATTGTTGCGGTGCGGGGCTTTGCCGCTCTTGAACACCAGTGCCAGTTCATGCTGCGACCGGTACAGCGACCCCATGCCGGCTTGCGTCTTGGCCCAGACACACAGGTTCAGGTACGACGTATACGCACGCCGGCCGGCGGCGAGGATCTCCGGCAAGTGGCGCCAGTCCATGAAGACGATATGCACCGAGCCGTCAACGGTGAACTCGACCAGCCGCAGGAATGCGGTGTGCAGAAACGCGGTGAACTCGTCTTCGGACATCTCACCGGTGGCCATTGCGAACTCCCGGTGCTGGATGCTGCCGTTGCCGCCGACATGACCGTCGATCTTCACGTTGTACGGTGGGTCGGTCACCACCATCATCGCCTTCGCCCCTTCCATCAACGTCGGATAGGCGGCCGGGTCGAGCGCGTTACCACACAGGATGCGATGGGTGCCCAGCTGCCACAGGTCGCCGACCTGCGTGACCGCCGGGCCACTGGCCACCTTGAACCGATCGAGTGGATCGTCCTTGGCCTTTGAAGTATCGGGTTGAGCAGCGTCGATCGACAGGTCAATCTCGCCAACCGTAAAGCCGGTCGCTTCGATATCGAAGTCGAGATCAACGACCGACAGCTCTTTCAAATGCAGCGCCAGCAGATCGGCATCCCAACTGGACAGCTCGGACAGCCGGTTATCGGCAATCAGGAACGCTTGCGCCTGCGCTTCACTTAAGTGCTCGAGCACGATCACCGGCACGTCGCTCATGCCCAGCTGTTGGGCCGCCGCGAAGCGCGCATGGCCGGCGACGATCATCCCCTGCTTGTTGATCGCAATCGGCATATTGAAGCCGAAGCTGCGAATGCTTTTGACCAGCGCCTTTAGCTGGCGCGCTTTATGGATGCGGGGATTGCGCGGGTCAGCCGTCATCGCCGACACGGGAAGATAGCGGACTTCGATGCGGCGGTGGATGGTCGGTAATGGGTGACCCGGGGCGGAAAATTCTGCTGCGGACGGGGCTGAACGAGTCGACATGGCGATTTCCTCAAAAAAGAAAACGCCTTCTATGTAATACATTTTTTTAGCAAAAGGGACATTTCTCTATTTATGTTTTGCAACACATCCACGGTGATGAATCAGGTCGATTCGGCCTTTGAAGGCCTTGCATGTGGTTCGGTGGTTTTTGAGGACGGCAGGCGCAATCGAAAAAAAAGCAAAAATATTTCGAATCCCTGCGCGATGTGGTCGCGAAGTGACCAGCCATCGAAGGTCGACCGGGATAGCGCCGCTATGGGAGGCCATCTTCTTGGCGAATTTGGGTAACTCATACCCTCTGCGCATGCTGGAGTCGAAAGACTTGCTATACCGCTTGAACAGAGCGTTACTGGTCCACGCCGCACCGTCGCGGTGCTACTCACCAGGAGGCTCAAATGACCAAAAAATCCGCGCAACCCGCCACATCGGCAACCGGTAAACGTAAGCCAGCCACAGCACCTTCCAAGGTATCTGCAACAACGCGCAAAAAAGCAACGAAGCGAGCAACGCCAGCAGCCGCGGCAACGCAACCCGATGCGTCACTACCGAAGAGGGACCAGCTGATCGCGCTGCTGAGCTCACCGTCCGGCACGACCATCGATGCAATGACAGCGCTGACCGGCTGGCAGGCGCATACGGTGCGTGCCGTCATCAGTGCGGTGCTGCGCAAGAAGTTGGGCCTGCCGGTTGTCTGCGAGAAGACCGACCAGGGTCGCCTCTACAAGATTGCTGCTGCGTGATGGCGACCGCTGACGCGATCAAGGGGGCGCTGGCCGAGCTGGCCCGACTGCCGCGTGCCGATCTCATCGATCGCTGGGAGGCGGAGTTCCGCCATCCGCCACCACCGCGGGTGCACCGATCCCTGCTGGCCAGCGCCCTCGCCTGGCAGCTGCAGATGCATGCGCAATCCGTCTGGACGCCGGCCAAGCTGCGCAAGCTGCTCGAGGAAGCGGAGGGCGGCAAACTAATGGCGCAACCGGGCACGCAGCTGGTGCGTGAATGGCAGGGTCGGATGTATCAGGTGACGGTGCTGGCTGCCGGCTTTGCGTATGACGGCCGCACCTACAGCAGCCTGACCGCGATTGCGCGCGAGATCACTGGTATCAGTTGGTCAGGGCCCCGCTTCTTCGGGCTGAAGTGATGAAGGTGACTTCGATTCCCTGCGCGATCTATACCCGCAAATCGTCCGAGGAAGGACTCGAGCAGGATTTCAACTCACTCGATGCGCAACGCGAAGCGTGTGAAGCGTTCGTCGTCAGTCAGAAGGCTCTGGGCTGGGTCGCCAGCCGCGAGATGTACGATGATGGCGGCTTCTCTGGAGGCAGCACTGACCGGCCGGCGTTGCAGCGGCTGCTGGCCGACATTGGGCTCGGCAAGGTGAAGGTCGTTGTGGTCTACAAGGTCGATCGCCTGACCCGGTCGCTGGCCGACTTCGCGAAGATGGTCGAACTCTTTGATGCGCAAGGCGTGTCGTTCGTCTCCGTCACCCAGCAGTTCAATACCACCTCGTCGATGGGACGGCTGACCTTGAACGTGCTGCTGTCGTTCGCGCAGTTCGAGCGGGAAGTGACCGGTGAGCGCATTCGCGACAAGATCGCCGCCTCAAAAAAGAAGGGCATGTGGATGGGCGGGATTCCGCCGATGGGCTACCGCCCATGTGAGCGCACGCTCGTCATCGACGAGCCTCAGGCAGAACGGGTACGGCAGATCTTTCAACGCTACCTTGAACTCGGCTGTGTCCGCACCCTGGCGCTCGCAGTCCGCGACCTCGGCTGGCTGACGCCGCCGCGGGACACGCCGAACTTACGGGGCGAAAAACCACTCGGCCGTGGCCACCTGTACCGGATCCTGCGTAATCCGGTCTACATCGGCCAGATCCGCCATAAGGGGCAGGTCTATCCGGGCAACCATCCACCGATCATCGATCTGCCCATGTGGCAGCAAGTGCAGGAAAGGCTGGAAGCCAATCGGCAGGGCCACAAAACTCGGACCACGACCCAAAGCCGCTATCTGCTGACCGGCCTGGTCTTCGATGCCGAGGGCAACCGGTTTACCGGCTCGCACAGCAAGAAAGGCGGCTCCCGCAGCTACCGCTACTACGTGCAGCAAACCACGTCCGGGTCGCCGATGCGCATTCCCGCCCCCGACCTGGAACAGGCGGTTGTGCAGGCGCTGAGTCACTATCTCGAGGAGGGCACCGCACTACTCGCCGACTTCCCCGATCACCCGGCCCCGGCGCAGCTCTTGGCAGATGCGGCAGCGCTCGCGTCCCAGCTCAACGAAGGCGACAGCAGCGCTCTCAGGCAGCTACTGGAAAAAGTCACCGTCACGCCCTACCAGTTAAGTATCGACCTGCTCCTGACTACCCTTGCCCCACCCGAGACGACACGCATCCGAACAAAGACGTTGAACGTGCCCACCCGGCTGCAACGCAGCGGACTGGCGATGCGGCTGATCGTACCGGGTAGCCAGGCGGGAGGAAGCAAACCAGATCCGAAGCTGATTCGTCTGATCACCCGATCACATGACTGGGCGATGCGGCTGATCTCAGGCCGCGCCAAGACGGTGAAGGAAATCGCGGAAGCGGAAGAAGTGACGTCGACCTACGTGTCGCGCCTGGTGAATGTCGGCCTGCTGGCACCGGACCTGATACAGGCCATCGTCCGAGGTGAGCAGCCACCGACCGTCACGGCCCACAGCCTGGCCAATATCGGCACCATACCGCTCGACTGGAATGAGCAACGGCGGTTGCTGGGCTTTACCGAAGAGAGCCAGCGATGATGACGCCGGCGCTAATCAACCAGTTTCTTCAGCAGCTTTGGTGCCGAGACCTCCATCGCCCGGCAGATCTCGATGAACTCCGCCACATCCAGCCGCCGCTCGCCACTCTCATATTTGGAGACGAACGACTGCGGTCGCCCAAGGCGCGCTGCCAGCTCGACCTGCGACAGCCCGGCCTTATCGCGCGCGTCGCGCATCAGGACAAGGAACTGCCGGTACAGCGGCGACGACAGGGTTTTCACGGGGGAGATGCGTTGAGCTTCGACCCCCGAATGGTTTATCCTGAATTGGAATATCCCAAATTAGGATTATTGAGCATCACCACCGCCCCACGTACACCCGAATCGATGACGGGTAAATCAAGACCGGAGAAACCACAACATGGCTCAGATAACCTGCAAGAAGTGCGGCGCCACCAGTCCGTCAGGGACTACCGCCTGCCCGCAATGCGGCACGAAACTCAAAAAACGAAGCATTCTCAAAATGATCGGGATTGGCTTCGGCATCCTCATCACGATCAGCGCGGTGATGACAGCGACGATGAAAGAGGATGGCACCTCGATCCAAGCCGAGAAGAAAGATGGCCGCCTCTCCTTTAACCAGATGGTGAGTGGCTGCCAGGTTGAATGGGAAATGAAGTTCAAGTCGAAGCTGAACGATCCGGACTCGTTCGAATGGGATTCGTACAAGAATGCAGAACTGGGCATGTACAACAACAAGGCGGCGATTATGGTTCCGTATCGCGCGAAGAATCAGTTCAACGGGCTGGTCCTGCAACAAGCGGTCTGTCAAATCAAGGCCGAGACGGGCGAGACAGTCGCTGCGTTGAAATAGACATCAACAACACAAAATCAACGAGGCGCCCGGCGCCTCGTTTCTTTTTAAGGTTGGATTACCCAGCGCTCGTGAAGGACTTTGGTCAACTGCCGATGGTCGAGGTTGAGAAAAGTGCAGACCCCTCGGCGAAATCGACCAAAGTCCGAATAGCTGAGACAGCCATCACCGCGTGAAAGCCCGCGCCGTGCGGGACTTTAAATGAAAAAGGCCCCTGAGTCTCAGGGGCCTTGAATACCTGGCGGAGGAGGGTAGGATTCGAACCTACGGTACCTCGCGGTACGCCTGACTTCCAGTCACGGACATTTGACCACTCTGCCACCTCTCCCGATTGCGCCTTTGAGATGCTTAATTGACATGTTTCCATTCGAGTTTCCCGCGATTCTACCTCAGAGGAAACCCTTGTCCTCGCCTCAGAGTGCTAAAAAATGCGGCGACAAATTCTGTGAGTCCATCCATTCATGCGGGGATTGCTAGTT
>JACCDS010376616.1_pt1 | contig 27975 bp, 25 predicted proteins | sample 7446441 | NCBI WGS metagenome assembly JACCDS01 (sample SAMN15323445, study PRJNA562643) | freshwater metagenome | isolation source: river surface water | place: USA:Blue River Watershed | collected 2017-08-17 | reverse complement strand
TGCTGATCCATTTTGAGCATGGTGATTTGATCATCCATTTGGGCATGTCCGGTAATTTGCGGATTTTATCGCCCGAGATCGAACCGGGCAAACACGACCATTTTGATCTGGTCATGGAAAGCCCCAATGGCTTGCAGGCAATGCGCATGACTGATCCGCGCCGCTTTGGTGCCGTTTTGTGGCGGCACCACCATGAGGGGGCGCTGGAACAACATCCCTTGCTCAAAAAGCTTGGGATAGAGCCGCTCGGGCCGCTGTTTTCCGGCAAATACCTGCATCAGCACAGCCGCACCCGACACATGGCAATCAAGCAAGTGTTGCTGGCGGGCGACATTGTGGTTGGTGTGGGCAATATCTATGCTTCCGAGAGCCTGTATCAGGCCGGGATTCACCCTGAAACATCCGCCTGTGACATTGGTCCGAAACGCTATGAAAAACTGGCGCAGGCGATTCGGGCCATTTTGGCTCAGGCGATTGTGGCCGGTGGCAGTACCTTGCGCGATTTTGTCGGGGCCGATGGCCAATCCGGTTATTTCCAACAGTCATGGCTGGTGTACGACCGGGCCGGTTTGCCGTGCCGTGAATGTGGTGCCGAAATTCGCCAGATCCGGCAGGGGCAGCGCTCCACGTTTTATTGCCCGCATTGCCAAAAATGAGTCGCAAATTTCATTACCTGTCCAGCGCCAGACACGTGTTGGATTCGCCATTGATGCTGTGGCGACACAGCACCAGCCAGCAAACGCCAAGTCGCTGGACGAAATGCTTGACATCAGTAACAATAGACGCCGCAGGGCGTCGAAAAATGATGCAAATCGATAATAAAACCACCTCTTTGGGGGCATTGTGAGTACTCTAGTCCAGGATTTTCAAGTTTATAGCACTTGGCGCAAAGGCGTGGTAGCCAGCCTGGAACGCTACCGGGCCTGGGTCAACAGCACCGAGCTATCAGACCCGGCCAGCGAAAAACGTTTTGAACGGATGTTTAGCCGCTTGGCCGATGACAAATTATCGATTGCGTTTGTCGCCGAGTTTTCGCGCGGCAAATCCGAGCTGATCAACTCGATTTTCTTTGCCGACTACGGCCAGCGCATCTTGCCGTCCTCTGCCGGACGTACCACCATGTGTCCAACTGAGTTGTTGTTTGATCCGGCCATCACACCGTGCATTCGGCTGTTGCCGATTGAAACCCGGGCCGAAACCCTGTCCACCAGCGATTATAAAACCCGCCCGCAGGATTGGACTTTGCTGCCACTCGATATCAATTCGGGTGAAGGCATGCTCGAAGCGTTCCAGCAAGTGAGCCTGACCAAGTTTGTGGCCGTCGATGAAGCCAAGCGCTATGGCCTGTACGATGAAAATGACCCGGATATTTCGCTAAACCTGAACGAGGAGGGTTTGATCGAAATTTCGCTGTGGCGGCATGCCATCATCAATTTCCCGCATCCGCTGTTAAAAGAAGGGCTGGTCATTCTCGATACCCCGGGTTTGAATGCGATTGGTACCGAACCCGAATTGACGCTGAACCTGATCCCGAACGCGCATGCTGTGCTGTTCATTCTGGCCGCTGATACGGGGGTGACCAAGAGCGATATCGATGTTTGGCGCAACCACATTGGTGCCGGTGTTGGCCGCATGGTGGTGCTGAACAAAATCGACAGCATGTGGGATGAATTGCGTTCGGAAGCGGAAGTGGAGCGCCAGATCAACAAGCAGGTTTCGACCGTGGCGCACAATCTGGCACTCGATGTGAAGCAGGTTTTTCCCGTGTCGGCGCAAAAGGGCTTGGTGGCCAAGATCAACAAGGATCAGGCCTTGCTGGCCAAGAGCCGCTTGCCAGCGCTGGAAAATGCGCTATCGAACGAATTAATTCCGGCAAAAAAAGACATTATCAGCCACCAGTTGCAAGACGAGATGAATGCCTTGCTCAATGCACAAAACACCATGCTGTCCTCACGCGTGCGCAGCGTGGTAGAGCAATTGTTTGAATTTAAGGGCTTGCGCGGCAAAAACCGCAATGTGGTGGAACACATGATGAAGCGCATTGATGCCGAGAAAAAGGAATTTGATGCCAGTTTATTAAAATTGCAGGGCACGCGCGCAGTGTTCACCCGGCTCTCGACCGAAGTCTATACCAGTTTGGGTATGGATATTTTAAAGGAAAGCATCAACCAAACCCGCGCTACCATGGAAAAATCGACCTTTTCCACCGGCCTGCGCGAGGCGGTCAAGCATTTCTTTGATTCAGCCCGAAAGAGTCTGGATTTGTCAGACAAAAAAATCGATGAAATTACCGAGATGATGGGCGTGATGTACCGCAAGTTTTCTACCGAACACGGTCTGGCATTGTCACAGCCGATGCAGTTTTCGCTTGATAAATACCGGCAAGAGATTTTGCTGGTGGAAGCGGTATACCAAAAACAGTTCGGCACCGCCACCATGCTGACCACATCACGCGAAGTATTGATGAAAAAATTCTTTGACTCAATCGCGTCGCGCATCAAACAAAGCTTTGTGCAAGCGAACCGCGATGTCGAAGCCTGGCTGAAAGTGATCATGGCGCCGCTCGAAGCGCAAATTCGCGAACACAAGGAACAGTTGAAAAACCGCATGGTATCGATCCAGCGGATTCACGTTGCGACCGACAGCCTGGAAGAAAAAATCACTACCTTTGAAGAAATGCAGGCCAAGCTGGACAAGGAAAAAGCCATCATGGCCGAACTTGAAGCTGATTTGCGGCATGCGCTGGGGGCTGCGCTGCCCGGCGCAGATGCCGCTGCCGGGGCCGCTTGAAGCGGGTCGTCACGCAGCGCGCGACATTGCCCGCAGCGGGGGGCGAACCTGACAGCGCTTGCGCCGCTCTGGCTGACCCCGGTTTTTCGGCCACGATTATCGCCTGGCAGCAACAACATGGTCGGCACGCCCTGCCGTGGCAAAACACGCGTGATGCGTACCGGATCTGGCTCTCGGAAATCATGCTGCAACAAACCCAGGTGGCAACGGTAATTCCGTATTACCAGCGCTTTTTGCAGCGTTTTCCCGATTTGCCGAGTCTGGCCCAAGCCGCTGAAGGCGAAGTCATGCAGCATTGGGCCGGGCTGGGCTACTACAGCCGGGCGCGCAACCTGCACCGCTGCGCGCAACGGGTGCTGGCCGAGTATGGCGGCACCTTTCCCTCCGATCCGGGTTTGTTGGCTGATTTACCCGGCATTGGCCGTTCCACCGCCGCCGCGATTTCTGCCTTTTCCCATGGCACGCGTGCCGCCATTTTGGACGGCAACGTCAAACGGGTATTTGCCCGGGTGTTTGGCATTGATGAGTTTCCCGGCAACAAGGCCGTGGAACAGCAACTGTGGCAGCGCGCCGAAGCGCTGTTGCCGGAACAGGGTGTGGAAAGTTACACCCAGGGTTTGATGGATTTGGGGGCTACCCTGTGCAGCCGTACCCGGCCCGAGTGTGGTCGTTGTCCGCTGGCCGCGCGCTGCGTGGCCCTGCGCGAACAGCGCGTGCATGAGTTGCCGGTGAAAAAGCCCAAAAAAGTCGTGCCGCAAAAATACGCCAGCATGCTGGTGGTGGAATGTGAGCAGGAAATTTTATTGCTGCAGCGTCCGGCGCTTGGCATTTGGGCTGGCCTTTTATCACTGCCAGAACTCGATGGCCACCAAAGCTTGCCATGCGTGCCCGAGCGCACCGAGGTCGAATATTTGCTGCGCCACTTTGGCCCGCTTGACCCGAAACAGGCGATTGAACCGCTGCCGGTTTTTGATCATGGGTTTACCCACTACAAGCTGCGGGTACAGCCGTACCGGGTGAAATTGGCGGCACGCACGCTACAGGTTGCGCAAGACCGGCACCAATGGCTGGCGGCAGCGCAAATTGCCGGGGCAGCCTTGCCTGCACCGGTCAAAAAGTTGTTGCTTGGGCTGCCACTAAAATAGTATCGGAATAAGCCAGAGAAGTGAACCAACGAACTGTGCCAGCAAGAGCGCTATGAATCCTCCAAGAATTAGCGCTCCATCGATTCCGGGGTGATCGATACGAAACTGCTTCAGGCGGGAGAAAAGGTTATCGGGTGAGCCATCGTCTGGCTCACGCAAGACATACTTACCTGGGCGCCAAGCTTCCAGCAGAAGGGGCGAAACAAGGGCTGTGAGGATACCTGCACCTGCCGCCGCCTTAAACTCACCCTTGAAAATAAGGAAGACAGTGAGCGTTCCGAAGACGCCGATAAACCCGAATACAAGCGCTCTAACCCAGGTACTCATAGATCCCTCCCAGTGTCGGCCACTGCCGTTCTAATCGGCGCTATGCGGCGTTATTGCGCAGAGTCCGAGTTGAGCGCCGGGCTGGGCATTTTTAGTTGCGTCGCCAACTTGAATCCTATTTTTTTCGCAAGTAAAACAGGAACCGCATTTCCAATTTGTCGCATCGCCTCACCCCACGCGCCTTTGATAATAAAATCATCAGGAAAGGTTTGAATTCGTTTAGCCTCAAAAGTTGTTAAGTAACGGACGCTTCCATCACTGAAGCGAATCATGTTTTCCCCGCCTGGAACTCCATGTCCGCCAGCTTTGATTGTTTTTGAGGGCCAATCAAAATCACTACCTGTATGCCCTGGATATGTACGCGCACCATCTCGAAATATATGGTCGATTATTCCATGATCTGATTTTGGGTCTGGCGTATCAAATAAAGCATCCCGTATGGTTTGCCATGGCAATAATTCTGGCTCAAACATTCCGTACCTGTCTTTTAGTCGAAATATTCTTTCTCTCAGAGGTGCATCCAACTCAGGTTGTAATAGTTTGGGCACTTTGTGTCGATCCCAGTATTCACCCGTTACGTACATGTCCCAGAGAAGCCTATCTTCGGAGTGTGTTTCAATAGGGAATGACCAAGGCAATAGGATATCTGCCCTTGTTCCCACAATCACAACTCGTTCTCGTGTTTGGGGTACGCCATAATCTGCGGCATTTATTAGTTTGAACTGAACATTGTACTTTTTTCCTGCATAGGAAAGCTTGGCAATATTCCGAAGTTCACCAAGGTGTTTTTGCCAGTTGGTGTTATTGTCTGACATGGAATCTGGGTAACTTAGCCTGAGAATTATATATTCAAAATACTCAGAAAAAGTTTGCCGAAGTAGGCCTTTTACATTCTCGAATACAAATGCTTTTGGTGCCAGTTTTTCGATAGCACGTATGGCATATGGAAACATATCTCGGTTGTCTTGGTCGGCTCTGTGCTTGCCACCCAGTGAAAAAGGCTGGCATGGTGGGCCGCCTGCAACAATGTCAATATCCTCAAGACTGTCTAGATCAAAATCTTTTATGTCGCCAAAGAAGACTCGCGTAGGGTCGAAATTTTCAGAAAGCGACGCACACGCATGTCTATTAAACTCAACAAAGGCGGTATGCTCAAATCCAGACAATTCCAAACCCTTTGCTAGTCCGCCCGCACCTGAAAAAAGTTCAAGGGTCTTCATTGCGACGTTCCCAACTTATTGAGATGAAGGTGGATATTGGAAATTACGGTGTCTTTTTCGGCATGTTTTCCATTACACTTATTCGCCCAAGCTCGTCCTTCGTGGATGACATCCCAATCTGATTTTGCTTGTTCGTATCGCCCGCTTCCCGGGTCGTGATTTCCAAATCCATCAACAGCAGTATTCCAGAGCGGTTTATTTAGTTTGATCAGGGCGGCTTCAATTGTGCTGATCATGTCCGAGCCTTCTTCTTCAAAAATGACGAAGCGGCACATGAAATCTTCAAGCGCCAGTTCGGCACCAAGGGTGATGCTCCTTCCGTGCTCTCGCAGGCGGCCAATGAGTTCGCGAGACTGATTTAATGCGTTGTCAGATGAGCGTGCTTGCCTCCATCCGCTGGGAACGGCTTTGCCCACGTAGATAGGATAGCCGTATGAAAGGCGGTTTAGCTCGGCGTATCGTTTATACAGAGGATTACTACCTGTGTAGTAGAGTGCGTAAACTCCTGTTCCAAGAAATGATTCTGGCGGGGGAAGCGGGTGGACAGGCGTGCCATTAAAGAATCTGACTGCATCTTTGACCAATTCGGCAAAGGCATCGTTTCTATACACATGCTCACTTCGATCAAATGCTTGTTGTTTCATGCGGTGCCATTTCCAGAATCAGGGGGGGTGGATTTTCTCACGGCGCGACGGTTATGTCAAAGTTGATGTACAGTGCGCAGTATACATCTATCAAGGCGTACACTCAGGTTGAAAGGGCGGTATGTCGCATTCAGTATTCATGTGATGCGGCCCAATGTCTGGCTCAATGTTTTAGGTCCATGGTATTGCGTGGCTTCATCGCGCAGCGGCCCACTGGAACGCTGGGGTGGTAGGAACGGAGTCATTCGCTTGCTTCGCGCTCACGAGCTAACCTCCAGCGTCACTGCGGCCCCGGCGACGCTGGACTGCCTTTATCAAAAACCACCTTCCATGTGCCAGAATTTTCAAGTCGCCAAATCGAGTTGAAGCGTGCAATTATCTTCCCGTCTGGGTCGCGGACCGGTCCCGTGCTGAGAGCAAGTTTCCCTGAATTCAATACCTCAACTTGATCTGGCACCCAGGAAAAGGGCGGTTTGGGGCCTTTGAAGTAGGCTGACCATTCTTCAACGATCTGCGCCTTGCCGCGCAGTGGCTTGGTTCCAGCAAAGAAGATTGCTTCTTCGGATAAGAATTCGGCGAAGGCCGTCAGATTTCGATCCGCCATGGTCTTGGCAAACGCGCTCTCAGCGGCGAATACCTGTTGGGTCGCGGTTGTGGTATCTGCATTGGCCAATAATGACATATTGATCCCGATGGTGAAAATGCCAAGCCGTATCGCGCTTGCACAGAGCTTGGCCGTTGATCTGAGCGTGGGGGGAAATTGCATGCGTGACTCCTAACTAAGAAGCGACTGACTTGCCATAGGCCCGTTCAACCTTGGCAATGCGCAATTCATAATGTGCATACCAGGTCGATTGCCCGCCGCGCTGCGCGGCCCTGTGTTCGGCCACCGCCTTCCACGCCGCAATCGCTGCCAGCGAATCCCAATACGATACGGTAATGCCAAAGCCATCGGCCCCGCGTACACTTTCCATGCCCAGATAGCCCGGTTGCTGCGCCGCCAGTTGCACCATCCGCTCAGCCATCGCGGCATAACCCCGATCGTCAAGGGTGCGCTGGGACGAGAAAATCACGCTGTAATACGGTGGTTCAGGCAGGTTGGCAAACATTCGGGGTCTCCTTGGCATTGGCAGCTTGGATTGGAATGATCCGGTAGGTACAGCGTCTGGCCCCGGATAGCAGGTGTTCTTCGCGCACCACGCTTGCCTGCTCCCCAAGCAGGGTCTGGAACAGGTGCAATTCGGAACGGCAAAATTGCTGGCATTGTTTGGCGGCAGCGCAAATCGGGCAATGGTTTTCCAGCAGCAGCCAGCCACCATCGGGCGCGGCCTGCACCTCAGCCATATAGCCCTCTTCGTGGCGCAATGCTGCCAGCGCCTGCACTTGCGCCGCCAAATCAGGGTAAGTGGCCAGCCGCGCCTGATAGGTTTGCATGGCCTGTGCTTCACGCGCCTCGATCAGCCGCTCCATGCCTGCGGCACCAAACAGGGTTTGTACCTGGCTGATGATGCTAACCGTTAAATCGCTGTGTCGGTCGGGAAAGCGCGCATGTCCAGCCTCGGTCAGCAGCCAATAGCGGGTTGGGCGGCCCTTGCCTTCCTGCCGTTCTTCAAAATCGAGCAAACCCGCCTCCTGCAAGCCCTGCAAGTGGCCGCGTACGCCCATTAGCGTCATCTCCAGTGCATCAGCCAGCCACTGCGTGCTTTGCGCGCCACGGGTTTTCAGCAAAAACAGGACTTGTTCACGTGCTTTCATCAAGCCTCCAGTGCCATCGTGCCAAGTGGGCCGCGTCCGGTTATCCAGCGTCCGAGCATGACCACCCCAGCCAGATAGAACAGGCCACCGACGACCAGAATCAGTCGGGTGTCAAAGAGGGTCAGTACGCTGCCGAGCAGGGCGATAATGACATTGCCCAGACAAAACGTGGTGGTCAGCAAACCCATGATCTGGCCCTGCCCGGCACCGCCAAAATGCTCGGAAAAATAGGCCGGGGCAATCGCATTGTATAAGGAAATCGGCACACCCAGCAAAATGATCATGATTACACCCGGCCAGCCACCGAGCCATGGCTGCACGATCAGACCCAAGGCAATCGCCAGTGCCGCCAGCCGCGCCTGTGACAGCGGCCGTTCGCTGCCGATCAGTCGGGGCAAGACCGATGAGGAAACCGACATGACCAAACACATGCCGGCCGTGACCAGCGCAATTTTTACACTATCAAACCGGGCAAATTCAACCAGCCAGAGCGGGTAAAATTCATAAAACGCATTCACCCCGAGGGTAATGAGCAACTGCAAATAAAATACCTGCTTTAAGGCCGGGTCTTTTAACAGGCTGAACGCATGTTCATTGCGTATTACCTTGAACAGGGCGCGCAGGCTTTCTGCCTGGGCGATCACGTCGGGTGGCAAGGCGCGCCACAACAACACGGTGCAGAGCAAAATAATCGCTGCGGCGAGCCAAAATGGCACGCTGGCCCCGAGCGGCAGGGCGAAGCCACCGGCCATCGGGCCAAGCAGCCAACCCATGTATAGCCAGGAATTGTAGGTGGCAAACGATTGAGTCCGATCGAGTGCCGGATGCAAATCGGCGATGATGGCGCGCAGAACCGCGATATTGCCTTCAGTTACCCCGGTCGCAAAGCGAGCCAGTACAAACAGCACATACCAGCCCTGCTGCAAGGCAATGGCGGTGGCGATATGGCCGAGAATGGTCAGAAACAGCGTGATCATCAATACCCGACGCCGACCAAAACGGTCGGACAGGCGGCCCAAAACCATGCTGCCGAGCAAAATGCCAAATGGATTGATCGCCAGTGCCAGCCCGAGCAACAGTTTCGGTGGCAAGCCCATGAAGTGGTTGAAATTATCGGGCGGAGCATCAACAAAGATTGGTGCCAGAATCGGGTAAGGCAGGGCTGCGCCAATCGTGCTCATCAGTCCAACGACGCACGCAACATAAAAGATAAACCGGGGATTTGCCATGATAGGGCCTTTTGTTTCTGTCAGGAATGATGCTACTGTAGCGCAACTATCGAATTAAGTAAACAAAAAACTTTATTAATTTAATCCGGGCAGCAGCCCCTTGCGCCACAAGGCGAAGCCATCCATGGCGAGCGCCACGCTGCAATGCATGATGGCACCCATGATGATGCTGCGGCTGTGCAAGCTCAGGCTACCCAGCACCACCCCGGCCACAATTGCCGCCAGCGTTTCCGGCATGGGTTTGCCAAAGTGCAGCATGCAATACGGCACGGTCATGATCAAGACGCTGATGCGGCCACAATGCGGCGCGATGCCGTGCAACAAAAAGCCGCGAAAGAAAAACTCCAGGGCGAAGAACTGGCAAAAATACAGCAGCTCCCACCACAAAAAAGTCGGCCAGAGTGGTGCCCCTGCTGGCAGGCGCAAAAATGGGTAACTGGCCAAGAAACTGCTACTGCCCGAGATCCATGCCACCAGCGGCAACATAATAAGCAGCATCAAGCCATAAATCGGCCAAAGCTTGAATGCGCCGTCCCAACGCAGGCCAAACTCGGCCAGTGGACGGCGCAAAATCAGCCGTATGGTCAGGTACGGCAAGATCAGGTAACAGGCCAGATTCACACCGACCCAATACAGGCTGCGCCCCAGCGGCTGGCGCGGCGAGACGCAGCAATCGATAAACGCGGCACGCCAGCCGGTATTGGGCCATTGCCCAAGCGTGGCACTGACCCAGGCCCGGTCACAGCCATAATCGAGCAGGGTTAGGCAGATGCAACTGACCAATAACACCCAAATTGCTTGCCGTTCAGCCTGACGCGGCGGGAGTTTCGCGGATGCATCGCTCACACTGCGGCTCGCTGTCCGGCTGGCACGCGCTGCGCCTGCTGCTGCGCTTGCCAATGGGCCAATTCGGATGGACGCAAGCCATAACGCGAGAGCACGCCCGGATGCAATTGGGTCAGTTCATCGACGATCATGGCTTGTACGCTGCTGCGCACCGGTTCGGCCAATTGCGCCACGGCCTGCAATACCTGACCAAACGGATCGGGGCTGGCAGCCAATACCACGTCGCGCACGGTTTGCCGAATCAGGTTGCGGTGCGCCAGCCGCACCGGATCGGGGCTGGCCATATTTTGTTGCAGTGTCAGGTAGTCACGCGTCGAACGCTGGTAGGCCGCCACATATACATCGCGCAACAATTCGATGCGGGTCATTTCATATACGCCCAGCATGGCATGGGTATAGGTTTGAATCGGCACGTCGAGAAAGGTCAGCGGACATAAATTGGCACGAAATAGCGGCAAATTGGCCGCCAGCCGTGCAGTACGCTTGTTGACATCGGCAAATGGCTGCAAATATGGCAAATGCACCATGATAAAGAACGATTGCTCAAACGGATCAAGAATCTGGTCGGCCTTTTCCAGCATGGTATCGAACAGATCGTTTAACACTTGCGGCACGAACAGCGGGCGATACACGCTGTGGCCAATGCCAACCGCATGCTGCCGCACCCGGCCTTCGTCATACCGGTCGGGCAACAGGTTGTCGGCCAGGATGCCATGCAAATTGCATAGGGTAAAACGGTTGAAACCGATCTCGTGGATGTTCTCCAGCAAAAATTCGATGGCAGCCTTGTGGTTTACAATCATTTGCGCTTCCAGCACGCTCTTGCCCCCGGCCACGGTGCCATGTTGAATCAATTCACGCGTATCAAGCCAGGAATAGGTATTGCCTTCCAGATTGGACGAGGCCCAGGAAAGGTCAATCAACAGCCGATTAAATATGGCCCGACCAAACGTACCGGCTGGTGCCCCGGTTTGCCCGGTTTGGCCAAGCTGGTGCAAGCGCCGCCTGACCGGTTCTGGTAAATAACAGGTTTGGTTGGGCTGGTAATCATCGAGAAAATCACGCTGATACCCGACCGGATGACGCTCGGCCAGCGGACGGGTAATGTAGTCGAGAATGTCGGCACCATCGACCGGCAGGCTGGCCAGATACGGGGCGCGCTCTTGTGCTACCCGGTATGGCATGGCTCCGCTTTGAGCGCTTGCATAGAGAGTGGCCGAGGGAGTGCCCAAAGGAGTGGGCGAAGGAGAGGCTGGGGCAGTGTTCGGGGCAGAAGCAATCGTCCGGTGGGTAGTGACATAGTAACGGCGCGCGCGCCCTGCCCCCAGACCGGTAATCGCGAAATCGTCAATTAATTGCGCCAACTGCCGCTGCACAGTGCGCCTTGCCAAATCAGGCCGTGCAGAGAGCAATTCGCCCAAGGTAACACCCGGAGCGCACTGTTGAATCGAAACCAGCAAGTCGTAGGCAGAACCCATGGCGTGTCACCATTTAATTCACAATGACGCCATTATGTCACAAATTAAATAAAGATGGCGCGCAATTTGAGAAAAATGGCGCAGTTTTTTTAATTTTTGGCACCGTTTTTTATCTGCGCCAAAAAAAGAATAGAACTTACGCAAAATTGTCCCAGCAAGGCGCGCTGCCGCAGGCAGTACGCCTGTACGGCAAGGCAGCGCAACGCCGCTGGGGCGGTTTTGCGTAAGTCCTAAAGAACTGATTGCACTATCGCCGCACTTCACCTCACCCCACCTCTGCTCAGCTCAACTCAGCTCCCTATGCCGTATTATCACACTCTCAACCGCAGCGAAATACTGGCCCAGCCGTTCGGCCATATACACCGACCGATGTTGCCCGCCGGTGCAACCGAGCGCCACCGTCAAATAGCTGCGATGATCGCGCCTGAATGCAGGCAGCCACTTTTCAACGAACGTGCGAATATCGTGCCACAGGGCGTCGACTTCGGGCTGGGCCGCGAGAAACGCCATGACTGCGGCATCACGCCCGGTTTGGGGGCGCAGCTTGACATCATAAAATGGGTTGGGCAGCATGCGCACATCAAATACCAGATCAGCGTCGAGTGGCACGCCGCGCTTGAATGCAAACGATTCAAACAACAGGGTCAAGGGGGCTGGCTGGGCAATCAACAAGGCACTGATCGAGTTCCGCAACTGGTTGCTACTGGAATGAGAGCTATCGATCACATGCGCGACATTTTCGATGTCGGCCAAGATGTTGGCCAATACTTCGCGCTCTTCTGAAATGCATTCGATCAGGGTCGCATTGGCCATGTGCAAACGGTGCGACAACGGATGGCTGCGCCGGGTTTCAGAAAAGCGCGCCACCAACGTTTGGGTGCTGGCGGTCAAAAACAACACGCGAACCTGATGTTGTTGCCGCAAATGGGCAATTTCTTGCGGCAGCTTAATCAAGGAATCGGTACTGCGCGCATCCATCGCCACCGCCAGCATGACGACACCTTCGCGTCCAACCGTCAACACCAGATCGGCGAGCAAATCGGGGTGCAAATTATCAACGCAGTAGTACCCGGCATCTTCCAATACGTTCAACGCAACCGATTTTCCAGACCCGGAAATACCGGTGATGAGAACAATTTGCATGGGACAGCTATACTTAATCGCCACTCATGGCCAAACGCTGCCGTTCCATGAATTCGGCCATGGTATCAATCCCGCGCAGTTTGAGAATGGTCTTGCGCACGGCCGCTTCAAGCAACACGGCGATATTGCGCCCGGCCGCCACCGGAATGACCACCTTGCGTACCGGCAAGCCAAGCACATCTTCGGTGGCATCTTCATCGGGCAAACGATCGGCTTCCTCTTCCAGCGTACGCCGCCGCACCAGGTGGGCGATTAGCTTCAGGCGCATTTTGCGCCGCACGGCGGTTTCACCAAAAATGGTTTTGATATCGAGCAGCCCCAAGCCACGTACTTCGAGCAGGTTTTGCAGCAACACCGGGCAACGGCCTTCGATCATGTTGGGCGCAATCCGGGCAAATTCCACCGCATCATCGGCCACCAAACCATGGTTGCGCGAAATCAACTCCAGCCCAAGCTCGCTTTTGCCCAGCCCCGATTCGCCGGTAATCAATACCCCGACGCCCAACACGTCCATGAACACGCCGTGCATGATCACGCGCTGCGCCAGCCGCTTGGACAGGTACACCCGCAAATAATCGATGACCTGCGCCGCAGGCAGCGGCGTGGAAAACAAAGGGATGTTGCGTTCATCGCAAATGGCCAAAATATCAGGCGGCGTTTCCAACCCTTGGGCAATGATCAAGGCAGGCGGGCCGCCAGCGACCAATTCTTCGATGTTGTAGGCGCGCGACTCTTCCTTGAGCCTTTGATAATAATTGATTTCTTGATGGCCAAAGATTTGAATCCGGCCCGGATGGATCAGATTCAAATGGCCGACCTGATCCGCAGCCGAGGCGGTGTCGCCCAGAATCAGGCGTTCTCCACCCTGAAAACCGGCAAACCAACCCAGTTGCAAGGTTTCACGGTTCTCATCATAGAGCCGCTGAATGGTAAGGGGTGCTTGCATCATGGCGTGGTAGCCCCGCGAAATGGTTAGGCCGCACTGTGCAGACTAGGCTGCCAGCTGACGATTCGATGATGCACTGACGCCGTGTCAGGGTCGGTAGTCAATTCCGCCCGAAACGCATCATCTGAAAACATTTCCGCGATTTCAGACAAAATCTCCAGATGCTGGGTCGTGACGTTGTCGGGAATGAGGAGAAAAAACAACAAATTGACTGGCAAACCATCCGGCGATTCAAAAGCAATCGGTTCTTTCAGTCGCACAAAGGCGGCCAGCGGTGCTTTCAGCCCCTTGAAGCCCTTGATTCGGCCATGCGGAACCGCCACGCCATGTCCCAACCCGGTAGAGCCGAGACGTTCACGGGCAAACAGGTTGTCGGTGACGGTGGAGCGGGCGATCCCACAATTGTTTTCAAAGATCAAGCCAACCTGCTCAAAGGCCCGCTTTTTACTGGACACTTCGAGATCAAGAATGACGTTTTCTATTGCAAGAATTTTACTAAGGTTAGTCATAACACTAGGCCATAAGGTGCGACGCACGAACAAGATTTTGATGCAAAATGCCATACCGGGAGATTCGCCTGCCAACCGGCCTACACCTTTGCACCTGCCCAAATAAAACGAAAACAACTTTTGGCACACATGTCCCAGCCGACATTGTAAATTATCTGTGGAAAGTATGTGCTTCTGCCGCTTTTTTAAGCCCGATCGTCTTATTTTTTACACAAGTCACCATTTTCCCAAATCACTCTTCACGCGTCATTGGCGCGCCAGACGCGCATACGATGGTGGCACATTGCTGCTAAAGTTGGTGCGCCATGGATTAATATCAAGCCCACCGCGCCGGGTATAGCGCGCATAAACCGATAATTTTTGCGGGCGGCACTGACGCAAAATATCGATAAAAATCCGCTCGACACACTGTTCATGAAACTCATTATGCTCCCGAAAACCAATCAAATACCGCAACAGGGCTTCCTGATCGATGGGGGCACCCACATAATGGATACAGACACTACCCCAGTCTGGCTGACCGGTGACCAGACAGTTCGACTTTAACAAATGCGATTGCAAGGTTTCTTCCACGATGGCTACCGATTCATCGGCAAACAAACATTCCGGTTGCGGCTGGTAGTTGTCCACCTCAATATCAAGCCGGTCGAGCAGCAGACCATCGAACTGGCCAAACTGGATATCGGCAAACTGCTCGGGCAACTGTAGCCGGATTTGTACTGGCGCGCCAAACGCCGCCGACAAATCGGCCCGCAGCAATGCCAGCACGGCCTCCGGCCCGGCCAGCCGGGTTTGATTTAATGAATTCAAATACAGCTTGAATGACTTGGACTCAACGATATTCGGCGAATCGGCCGGTACGCTGACGCTGGCCATTGCTATCTGTGGCTTGCCGCGTAAATTCAGCCACGACAATTCATAGGCAGTCCAGATATCGAGCCCAAAAAATGGCACGGTGCCACCAATGCCCAGTTCGTCGCGCTTGGCCTTGCGCGCAATCGGAAACAGCAAGCCGGGCGCATACTGCGTCAGGTACGGGCTGGTTTTGCCCAGCGGTGATTGGTGTTCGTTCGCTTGCATCATGCCATCCATCGGGTCAGCAGCGCGGCACAGTTATTTGCCATCGGCTTTTTTCCCTTCGGTTTTTTTGCCATCGACCTTTTGGCTGTCGCTGCGATTTTCTGCGCCCGCAGTTTGAAGCGCAGCATCACTGGCCAACTGCACCTTGCCCCCTTTTAGGAAGGTGAGCGCCTGTGCCAACTGGAAATCATCCTTGCCGCCAAATTCGAGCGGCTTGCGTTGTTTACTGGCACCTTCGAGCCGCTTTTCTTCTTCCAGCTCGTCACGCTTTTTGCTGGCCGCATCCTGATTTTTGGCTTCGCCATTGCTCAAATGCTTTTTCAGATCCGCTTCGCGCAGCCGATAGCTACCCGGATCATCACCGTCAGCCCGTTCATTGACCACCATGTCCGGCACAATGCCCTTGGCTTGAATCGAGCGGCCATTCGGGGTGTAGTAACGGGCCGTGGTCAACTTCAGGCCGGTATTGCCCGGATGTTCGAGCGGCAATATGGTTTGCACCGAGCCTTTGCCAAAGGTGCGCGTGCCCATGATGGTGGCCCGTTTGTGGTCTTGCAGGGCGCCGGACACAATTTCCGAGGCCGACGCCGTACCGCCATTGACCAATACCACCATCGGTACTGACTTGACGGCGGCCGGCAAATTGGCCAGCGGGTCTTCCGCTTCGGTCGGCGCATATTGACTGCGGCTGCCATAATAGACGCGCTTGTTGACGGCCAATTGGCCATTGGTTGACACCACCACCATTTCCTTGGGCAAGAACGCGGCGGATACGCCAATCGCGCCCTGCAATACCCCGCCCGGATCATTGCGCATGTCCAGCACCAAGCCCTTGATGGCCGGATTTTGGCCATACATGGCATGCAGCTTTTCCACCATGTCTTTTAAGGTCGGTTCCTGAAATTGGCTAATGCGCAGCCAGACATAATCGGGTTCGATCATTTTGGCTTTGACGCTTTGTACCTTGATCCGGTTTCGGACCAGCGGAATGACCAGCGGCTTGTCTTCGTCCTTGCGCACAATGGTCAGGGTCACCTTGCTGCCCGGCTCGCCACGCATCTTGTTGATCGCCTCATCCAGACTCATGCCCTTGACCGGTGAGCTATCGAGCCGGGTAATCAAGTCGCCAGCCTTCACGCCGGCCTTGTGGGCGGGCGAATTTTCAATCGGTGCCACCACCTTGACATAGCCCTCTTCCATGCTCACTTCAATGCCCAGTCCGACGAATTCGCCACGGGTGCTTTCACGCAATTCACCGAGTGCCTTGCGGTCGAGGTAGGACGAATGAGGGTCGAGTGCCGCAACCATACCACTCATGGCATCGGTCAACAGTTTTTTGTCGTCGGTCGGCTCAACATAGGTTTCCTTGATCAGCTTGAACACCTCGGTTAACTGCTGGAGTTCTTCATACGGAATTGGGGCCGCCCCGGGTTTTTGCGCAATCGCAGAAAACTGCACTGACGCGCCAATCCCGGCCACCATGCCCAGACCGATCAAGCCCAGGTTTTTCATTTTGCTACCCATTTTTTCCTCCCGCCGTTGCTGCTGGTGCCCGTGCTGCGAAAATTACTTAAGATTAATCCATGACAGAGGGTCAAATACCCGTGTCTGGTGCCGCATTTCAAAGTATAAACCCGATTCCTCATTGCCGCCGCTACTGCCTGCATAAGCAATTGTATCGCCATTTTTGACTGCATCACCGGCCCGCTTCAACAAGCTCTGATTATTGCCATAAAGCGTCAGGTAATGCCCGCCATGGTCAATAATTAACAAGTTGCCGAAGCCGCGCAGCCAGTCGGCAAACACCACCTGACCATTTGCCACAGCCTTGACCTCGCTGCCTTCGGCGGCGCGAATGAACAAGCCCTTCGAACTCGGCCCCTCGGGCCGTTTGGTGCCGAATTTCGAGCTGATGGCACCGCGCAACGGCAGGCGCAGTTTGCCGCGCATGCTGGCAAAATTGCCCTCCTGTGGTGCGCCGGAGGGTACTTGCTCATTTTTTAATTCTGGCTCACTGGTCGCCAACGCTCGCTGGGATGGCTCGGGCCGGGGGGGAGTGATTTTGCCACTGGTTGGAGAGCTGGCCTGTGCCATGCGGGCGTCGCGCGCCCTGGCCTCACGAGCGGCCTGTGCCGCCTGCTCGGTCGCTCGCACCTGTGCCAAGCGCCGTTGTTCAGCCCGCCTTTGCTCTTCCTTGACTTGCTCGGCTATCAGCTTGCCCAGCCGTTCAACCAAGGCCGCCATGCGCTGCTGGTCGCGCTCCAGATTACCTGCCTCTTTGCGCTGCTCCTGCAACTTGTGCGATACCTGGCCGAGCACATCACGCCGTTTGGCCTTTTCCTGTTCCAGTCGCAGCTTTTGCTGCTGTTGCTCCTGAACGATTTCGGCCAATTCATCTTGTGTGTTCTGGGTCAGTTCCTGATTTTGTTCCACTGCCGCCAGATTGGCGCGCAAGCTGGCAAGCATGCCAGCCTGAGCCTTGGACAAATAGCCCATGTATTGCAAGTCGCGCTCAATCCGGTTCGGATTGTCGCCAGAGAGCAACAGCTTGAGCCGATCTTCCCGGCCCGCCACATAATGTTGGCGCAGCAATTTACCCAGCCTAGCTTGTTGCTGGGTAACAATGTCGGTCAGACGTTTTTGCTCAAGCGCCAACTGCCGCAGTTTTTGCTCGGTTTGGCGCTGCTCTTGCGTCAGATCATGCAGCACCCGGTTGGCGTCCGAAATCGCCTGTTCAGAATCAGCCAGAATATCGGCCGCTTCATCCCGGGCAGTTTCGAGCCGGTTGATTTCCTGCTTGAGCGAACCGAGTTTTTGCTGCATCCGCACCCGCTCGGCTTCGGCTTGCGTCTTTTGCCGGGTGCGTTCAGTCGCGCCGTGCGCCGCCCCGGCCACCAGCCCGGCTGCCAGCCACAATGCAATTAATAGCGTGCCACCTCGCCCAAGTTTCGACACAGCTTACTTCGCCTTGCCCTGATTGGCCACTGCCTGCAAGGCCGCGGCAATCGCCTCCGGGTCGCCCAGATAATAGCTCTTGATCGGTTTCAGGTTGGCGTCAAGTTCATACACCAGGGGTTGGCCATTGGGAATGTTCAATCCAACGATATCGGCATCGCTGATGCCATCGAGCATCTTGATCAGGGCGCGCAAGCTGTTGCCATGGGCCGAAATCAAAATCCGCTTACCGCTGCGAATCGCTGGTGCAATTTCCTGCTCCCAGCACGGCATCACGCGTGCCACCGTATCTTTCAGGCATTCGGTGAGCGGGATTTGCTCACGCGGCACATTCGCATAGCGCGGGTCACCATGCGACACGCGCGCATCATCAATGGTCAGCGCATCGGGCGGTGTATCGTAACTACGGCGCCAAACCAGTACCTGCGCATCGCCAAATTTGGCCGCCGTTTCAGCCTTGTCCATCCCCTGCAACGCACCATAATGACGTTCGTTCAAGCGCCAATCATGCTTAACCGGCAGCCACATCAAATCCATCGTGTCCAGCGTCAGCCACAGGGTACGAATCGCACGCTTTAACACCGAGGTGTACGCCAGATCAAACGACAGGCCCGCTTCTTGCAACAGTTTGCCTGCCGTGCGGGCTTCATTCTGCCCTTTTTCGGTCAGATCGACATCGGTCCAGCCGGTAAAACGGTTGTCCAGATTCCAGGTGGATTCGCCATGACGCATGAAAACGATTTTATACATAATAAAATATCACCAAAAATGAAAAAAAGTAGATTTTTAATACTCAAAATGATTTCCATTCGGTAAAAAATCCGTTTTAAAAACATAATTCGACTTCTATTTTATAATGCCAGGGTGAACTACAACCATTGGACGAACGTGAAATTCATCATTGATAATATTGTGTTAATCGTGCTGGCCATCAGTTCCGGCGCGGCCCTGCTGTTTTTGAGCCTGCAAAACCGGGGCGCAAAAGCGACACCGATTGCTGCGACGCAGTTGATGAACCGGGGTAAAACCCTGGTTCTCGATGTCCGAACCAGCACCGAATTCGCCACCGGGCACTTGCGCGATGCAAAAAACATTGCCCTGGGCGACCTGGCCAAGCGTATCGGCGAACTGGAGAAGTTCAAATCTACCCAGGTCATTGTGGTGTGCCGCAGCGGCAATTTGTCATCCCGTGCCACGCTGCTGCTGCAGCGCGCTGGCTTTGCCAATGTGGTTAGCCTCGAAGGCGGTTTGACCGCATGGCAAGCTGCTGGCTTGCCTACAACCAAGTAATTTTTCAATAAAACCAACAAAGGAAAATCATGACCAATCGTGTTTTAATGTATACCACGGCAGTATGCCCGTATTGTGTGATGGCTGACCGGCTCTTGAGCGCCAAGGGCGTGCCGATCGAAAAGGTACGGGTCGATCAGGAACCAGCCCGGCGTCAGGAAATGATGACGCGAACCGGACGGCGCACCGTGCCGCAAATTTACATCGGCGAGACGCACGTCGGCGGCTATGATGACCTGTATGCACTGGAAAAAGCCGGAAAGCTCGATTCCTTGCTGCAAAATAGCTGATTCTCTTGTACTATTCCTGTTTTTGAATTTCAGACCCGAATGCGCACCGCAGGCACCATTGCCACGGGCCATTCTTTTTTAATCTCTACGAAAGTGTTCCATGGCTGACGAAAATTCTCAACCCATCTTCCAAATCCAACGTGTGTATCTGAAAGACCTGTCTTTGGAGCAACCCAATTCTCCGGCAATTTTCCTGGAACAGGAAGGTCCGTCGATTGAAGTGGCGCTTGACGTGGGTGCGGAACAACTGGCCGATGGCATCTATGAAACCACCGTCACCATCACCGTGACGGCCAAGATCAAGGACAAAGTGGCATTTTTGGTCGAAGGCAAACAAGCCGGTATCTTTGAAGCACGCAATATCCCCGCCGAACAAATGGATCCGATGCTCGGCATTGGCTGCCCGACCATCATTTATCCGTATCTGCGCGCCAACATCGCCGACGTTATCACCCGCTCCGGTTTCCCGCCAATCCATCTGGCCGAAATCAATTTTGAAGCATTTTACCAACAACGCCTGCAAGCCATGGCGGCTGAGCAAGCCGAGGGCCAAGGCGCAATCGCCCACTAAAAATTTGCCCAATTAACCCCTGTGCTGCCCGCTTGCTGCGGGCAGCACAATCCTTGCACCCGGATCATCATGTCCCGTTATCGCTGGATCGCTGCTGCGCTTTGGCTCGTTGCCGGATGCAGCCTGGCCCTTGAATTCAAATCGGTGGCCAACACGCCTGCCATCATGTTCGACGCACCTTCCCAAAAAGGCAAAAAACTGTTCGTCGCGCCGCGCGGCATGCCGGTCGAAGTGGTGTTGACCTATGGCGAATGGAGCAAGGTGCGCGATGCCAGCGGCACCTTGGCTTGGCTTGAAACAAAAACCCTGTCCAACAAACGCAACGTCGTGGTTTCGGCCGCCAGCGCCAAGGTACGGGCCGCTGCCGATGAAGCCGCCTTCATCTTGTTTACCGCCGACAAAAGTGTCTTGCTGGAGTTGGCCGAGCCCCCCGCTTCGGGCTGGCTCAAGGTCAAACATCGGGATGGTTTGAGTGGTTATGTGAAAACAAATGAAATCTGGGGCCTATAAAGCAGTTGGATTGTCTTGAATCAAAGCCACAAGTCAGACATAATGGCCAAACTTGGCAAGATTTTTGCGTGCGCTGGCTGCAAGTCGATAGCGTGCGCTCCCGATAGCATGTGATAACTCAAACCATTAACCGACCATGCCGAGAAGAACGTGAATCAAATCAACCTGACCATTCTGGGTGCGGGTGCATGGGGTACCGCGCTGGCATTGCATTTGGCGAGAATGCACCGGGTACACTTGTGGGGCCGTGATGTGGCAGCCATGCAGGCAACCGAAGCTGCGCGTGAAAACCGTGCCTATTTGCCCGGTTTTGCCTTGCCTGCCAGCTTGGCCGTTGGCAGTGATTTGGCTTTGGCACTGGCGCATGCCGAATCGGGTTTGTTGATTGCTGCCTGCCCGGTTGCCGGACTGCGGCCGTTATTGCAACAAATAAACGAGGCCAAACGCCCGATCCCGAATCTGATCTGGCTGTGCAAAGGTTTTGAGAGTGGCAGCTTTTTATTGCCGCATCAGGTGGTACGGGAAGTGCTGACGCGTGATGTTGCAAATGAGGTGCCGATTGGCGTATTGTCCGGCCCATCGTTTGCCCAGGAAGTGGCCAAGGGCTTGCCCTGTGCCCTGACCGTGGGTTCGGAATCGGCAGCGTTGCGCGATCAGGTGGTGTCGGCCATGCATCACGGTTCAATGCGCATCTATCGCAGTGATGATGTGGTGGGGGTTGAAGTGGGTGGGGCAGTCAAGAACATTTTGGCCATTGCCACCGGGATTGCTGACGGCTTGGGTTTGGGTTTGAATGCCCGCGCCGCCCTGATTACACGCGGGCTAGCTGAAATTACCCGGCTTGGCACCCGATTGGGCGGACAAAGTGAAACCTTCATGGGTTTAACCGGGATCGGTGATTTGATCCTGACCTGTACCGGTGATTTATCGCGCAACCGTCGGGTCGGGCTGGAATTGGCCAGTGGTAAACCATTGGCCCAAATCGTGGCTGAACTGGGCCATGTGGCCGAAGGTGTACCGTGCGCCCGCGCTGTGTGCCAATTGGCCCAGCGCATGCAAATCGACATGCCATTGGCAGAGGCTGTGGCGGGGGTCTTGTTTGATGGAGATGCAGTACCGGAGATGGTGGCGCGATTATTGTCGCGTGATCCGAGAGATGAGGCAGCCTGAGCCGATCTTGCAATCATTAAGGAATTATTATGGCGGCAAAACGTTCGACAATCGCGACCATTGGTGAAGCCCTGGTGGATATGATTGCCCAAGGCGATGGGCATTACCATGCCTGTTTGGGTGGGGCGAACTACAATTTCACACTCGCACTCGCCCGTCAGGGTGTGTTGGCCACCTATCTGAACCGCCTGTCCGAAGATCAGTTCGGCCAGCAATTTTCACAGCGTTTCCAAACCGCTGGTGTATTGCTCGGCACCTCGATCAAAAGTGCCTGCGCCACCTCTCTGGCTATGGTGCATCTGGATGCCGACAAGAATCCGCACTATACGTTTTACCGGCAAGACGTAGCCGACCGCGACATCAGTGCCGAATTATTGGTCGCCTCATTTCCCGATCAATTGCGCCTGCTGCATACCGGCGGCTTGGCATTGGTGCCGGACGATTTGCAAAAAATCCTGACCACCATGCGCGCTGCCACCAACCGTGGCGCGCTGGTGTCGGTTGATGCCAATTTGCGGCCACAGGCAGTCAAACACCGCGAAGCGTATATCGAAGGGGTCAAACGCGCCTTGCGTCAGGCCCATATCATCAAGGTCAGTGACGAAGATCTCGAAACCCTTGGCTTGGGCAAAAAGACTCTGCCCGAATTATCGGCGTATTTATTCGGTGACTCGCATATCCAGTTGATCGCCGTTACCCGTGGCGCACAGGGCGCTGCCCTCCTGACGCGCGCCTGTCAGGTCGAACTGCCGCAAACCAAAGCGGTCAAGGTGGTTGATACGGTCGGTGCCGGAGATTGCTTCCACGCCGGGTTAATCGCCTACCTACACCGCGCCGGGCATTTGGATAGCCCGGAGAGCCTCGAAGAATTAAACGCCGATTTCCTGCGCGCAGCGCTACGCCATGCCATGGCTGCTGCCTGCGTTAACTTGCAACGCACGGGCTGCGAGCCGCCGAGCTGGGAAGAAACTGTGGAGTTTGCCAAAGGCTAAGCCCCGCGCAGCACCGACATCCGCGCGCCTTGCGCCTCGGCGCGCCATGCCCTGCATTTGCCCCGCAAGTGCAGGGGGGAGCCGCCCCTCGCATTTGTTACCGCAAAGATCGATTCCGTACCCAATTTCGGGCAGCGTTCGGCCCCACTCCATCGTCCCGTCTCGCCCAACACCCACCCGTTTCCCCGTTCTTCCCACGATCCTTTCCCAGCGGGGTCGGTCAGCGCACTGGTCGTATACGACGCCAGCAAACGCGGCTATTGCTATGCCACCGTGCAAAATGACCAACTGGTTTCGACCGGGGTACTGGCTGGTAGCCGCACCCGCCACCCGCAACGTTCACAGTTTGCTTCTGCAGCTACTGCTGGAGCCGAGGCAGCAAACCAAAGTGGCCTCTCATCCGAAGCGCGGCGCAAACAAGCCCAGGCCATGCATCAGCGGCTGCACGCCCACAAACATGATGTGGTGGCCAACAATGGCGCGGTGTTCCGGTCTGCCCCACTGGCCACCAACAGCACCTTTGGCCAATTGAGCGGCCCGGTCAAGGGTTTGACGGTAATGATCCAGTTCCCGGATCAAGTTGGCACGATGACTACGACAATAGCTCGGAAGGCTCAGCCGGAGATTTCTGTTGGATGGCCTCCGGCTCGGTTGGTCAGCAAAACCGCCTGCGTCCCGTGTTGCCCAATGCCTTGACCGACCGGGGCACCAACAGCAAATGGTGGAATGCCAGCAACTCCGGCTTTGCGGTGAGCAACATCGGCGTACCAGGCGCTACCATCTCAGTCACCGTTGGTGGTGCAGTGCCCACAGCCGATGTTTACACCGGCACACTAACGGCCAAGGCGCAGGCGATTCACCCGACCGATGGTTTTGCCTATGCCGGTGGTACGCTGAACATTACCCTGTCTGGCCCGACCACTGCGGGTGTTGATTTTGACTTGCGGCTGGAGCGGCGTACCAGTACCGGGGTGTGGAGCAAGGTGGCAGAGAGCGTGGGCGCTAACTCGCAGGAAACCATCCGCTACGTGGCCGCAGCCGGTCAATACCGGGTGGTGGTGGTATCGTATGCCGGTAGCGGTGCCTACCGTCTGACGGTCGCCAAGTAAGCACGACGCATTCCTTGGGTTTTCCCAAGGGATTTGGCCCGGGATGGTCTGCTCTCATCCCGGGCAAATATTTCACGGCACACGGCAAACAATCGGTTAGACTATTGATCATTGTCCCTTTGCCGGTTGCCCGCCATGAGCAAGTTTCGCCTACCGCGCCTGTTGCGTATCGGTTTATATTCATTATTCGGCCTGATTCTGCTCGGTCTGGTGCTGGCACTGGCCACACCTCCCCTGTTAAAGCCATGGCTGGAGGGCCAGCTCGGGCAAAGCCTTGCGCGCCGGGTTGAGATTGGTTCGCTGGAAATCAATCCGCTGCAATTAAAACTGGTATTGGGCAAGGTGACGATTGGCGATGCCTCCGGCGCGCTCATGACCTTCAAACAACTCACACTTAATGTCGACGCTGTATCCCTGACCCAGCAAGCACTGGTGTTGCACGAACTGGCACTCGATGGTGCCACGCTAAATCTGGTACGCACCAGCCAAGACCGCTTCAATTTTTCTGATTTACTGGCCAGCAAACCCGAGACGGCTACGCTAGAAGCCACCAAACCGGTGCTGCCACGCTTTGTGCTACACAATATCCGGGTGGAAAACAGCCAAATCTCGCTTGATGACCGGGTCAGCGGCCAACGGCAATTGCTCGATCAACTCAATTTCACCTTGCCACTGGTGTCAAGCCTGCCGGATGCAGCGGGCCAAGTGATCGAACCGGCACTGGCCGGACGCCTGAACGGATACAGTTTCAGCATCCGTGGCCAAACCAAACCGTTTCACGACAGTCTTGATACCACGCTCAAACTGAAACTGGCGCAGCAAGACCTGAAACCCTGGCTGGTATGGCTGCCGCTGCCGAATGGGTTGGCCATTGAGCGTGCCCATTTGGCGGGCGAGTTGCAGGCGGTATTTCGGCGGCAGGCGAGTCCGGCACAAGCAGCACAGCCAGCAGCACGGCCAGCATCATCGTCAGCGTCTTCTCCCGCGACACCATCGGTACAATCGCCACAATCAGCACAATTAGCACAATTAGCACAACCGGGACAATCAGCACAACCGGGACAACCGGCACAACCGATACAATTGTTGCTCAGCGGCCAGTTCATCCTCAGCGATTTTGCGCTGACCCGGCAAGCGGCACCATTGCTGTCCCTGCAACGCCTGACGCTCGATTTGCGCGATGTACAGCCACTGGCCAAACAATACCGGTTTGGCAACATCACGCTGGATGGATTGGATTTGGCACTGGTGCGGGAGCGCGATGGTTTGCTGAACTGGCAAAAATTGCAGGGCGAACCGGATAACAGCCCGGCCCCTACCGTGGAAGTGGCGCAGTTTGCGTTGCGTCAGGCCAGCCTGCACTGGCAGGATCACACCCTGCACCCGGCGCTTACCACCCGCTTACAGGTGGAACAAGCCAGCCTGAAAAATTACTCGAACCAAGGCAACACGCCGTTTCCGCTGAACCTGCAAGCCAGTTTGCCGGGCAGCGGCCAGACGGGGCGGGCCAAGGCACTTGCGGCAACCAATTCGGCCAATCCGGCCAATCTGGCTACTCCAGCCACTACCACCACGCCCGCCGCCACAGCGACTCAGCCGCCAGCGGCCCGCCTGACTGCCGATCTCGTCATTAGCCAAAAACCGCTGGCCGTAAGCGGACATCTGGCCGCCAGTGGCGTTGAAGTACAGCAGTTCGCCCGCTACTGGCAAGCCCACCTGCCGCTGGGCCTGCAAGCGCGGCTTGGGTTGGCCACTGACCTGGCATGGCGCGCCGAGCCATTCGGCTATAGCCTGTCCAAGGGTCAGCTTGATATCCTTCAACTGGCATTGAACCTGCCCGGACAGAAAACGCCCGCCTTAAAAGTACGGCAGTTGCAATTGGCGGGCGTTGCGCTCGATTCCACGACCCGGCAAATTCAACTGGAACGATTTACCGGCAGCGACGGTGCACTGCAACTGCGCCACCTGCGACAAGGCGGTTTCGATTGGCAGCAGCCATGGCAAACCAGTGGCAAAACCGGCCCGAGCGCCCGGCCAGCGGCTGCGGTTGGCACCAAATCCGCTCGCCCGACACCGGCCACAGCGCCATGGCGCGTACAATTGGCACAAGGGCAACTGAGCAATTGGCAGGTACAACTGCGTGATGAACAACTGACGCAGGCTAGCCCGATGCTGTGGCGAAAAATTGGCTTGAGCGTAAAACAGTTCGATACCCGCCCCAACACGTCAACCCAGGTCAGCCTGCAAGCTGTCGGCAGCCGTGGTGCCAAACTGGCGATTGGCGGTAGCGTGGTGCCGCAACCGTTTTCCGGCAAAGTCAAGGTCGATCTGAGCCATTTGGATGCGGTGCTGGGCCAACCCTACTTCAGCCAATACCTGAACATTACGCTGGCACGTGGCCTGCTGCATGCCAAGGGCGAATTACAACTGGCCAGTCACCCCCAGTTTTCCGGCTCATGGAACGGCTCACTGCGCTCGACCCAATTGTATGCCCTCGATAAAAACACCGGGGCCGATTTCTTAAAATGGGGCAGCCTGTCGCTTGATCGCATGCGCGCCAACTTCGTACCGCTGGCAGTGGAGATCGGCGAGGTTACCCTATCCGATTTCTTTTCGCGGCTGATTCTCTCGGCCAATGGACGCCTGAATTTACAAGATGTACTGGTGCAGGATGGGACTTCGGTCTCGGTCACTACCGCACAACCGGCACCGGACAAAACCGCCGCCACTGCCACTGCCAGCTTGCCACCCGCGCGCGTCGATATCCCGAGCAGCACCGCCCCCGGTGCCGGATTTCCGCTCAAAATTGGCAAAATCAATCTAAAAGGCGGCAATATTTCGTATAGTGATTTATTCATCAAACCCAACTTCAACGCCAACCTGACCGAGATGGCGGGCAGCATCGATGGCTTGTCGAGCCAAGAGGGTAGCCGCGCCACGCTCGATTTGCGTGGCAGTGTGGATCGGATTGCCCCGGTACAAATCAAGGGTAGTCTCAATCCACTGGCGCGCGATTTATTCATTGATTTAAGTGGCGGCGTAAAAGGCTATGAATTGACCAATGCCTCAGCCTATGCCATCAAATATGCTGGCTATGGGATTCAAAAGGGCAAGCTGTCGATGGACGTGTCCTACCACATCGAAAACGGCAAACTGCAAGCCAACAATCAATTGTTTCTTGACCAACTCACCCTGGGCGAGGCAGTGGAGAGTCCAACCGCCACCAAATTGCCGGTGCGCTTCGCCCTGGCCCTGCTGACTGACCGCAACGGCAAAATTAACCTGAATTTGCCGATTCAAGGCTCGCTCGATGATCCACAATTTAGTGTCGGCAGCATCATCTGGCAAGTGATTGGCAATTTGCTGGAAAAAGCCGTAACCTCACCGTTTACCGCCCTGCCCAGCTTGTTTGGCGGTAACAGTGGGCCGAGCCTGTCCCACCTCAACTTTCCTCCGGGAGAAGCACGGTTCGATGATGAGGCGACCAAGGCGATAGCCAAACTGGCACAGTTATTGGCCGAACGCCCGGCCTTGCAACTGGAAATTCAGGGCTGGGTCAGTCAGGCACAAGATGGCGATGGCGTGCGCGAACAGTTGTTGAACAACAAAATGCGCTTGCTGAAACTGGCTGCGCTTGGCGACAAGGCTGAATCGCTGCAAGACGAAGCTGAGATTAGCTTGAGCCAGCAAGAAATACCGGCGCTATTAAAACAGGTGTACCAAAAAGAGACTTTTGCCAAACCCAAAAACCTGCTCGGACTAAGCAAAAGCCTGCCGCCCGAAGAAATGAAAAAACGGCTGTTGGCCAACATGACCCTGACCCCGGAACAATTGCAGCAACTGGCGATGCGCCGCGCGCAAGCGGTAAAAAATGCACTGCGGCAAGCCGGGGTCGATGAAGCGCGCCTGTTTATTCTGGCCCCCAAGCTGGAACCGACTGCCGCTGAAGCCGGGCAGGGCAGTATTTCGCGGGTGC
>JACCDS010802408.1_pt1 | contig 27978 bp, 17 predicted proteins | sample 7446441 | NCBI WGS metagenome assembly JACCDS01 (sample SAMN15323445, study PRJNA562643) | freshwater metagenome | isolation source: river surface water | place: USA:Blue River Watershed | collected 2017-08-17 | reverse complement strand
GATAATTTTTTCAATTTCAAATACCTTTAATTCTGGAAGTGTCAATTGATGGTTTGGTGAAAATACTATAACCTTGCATATTCCTGAATCACTTTCTGCTTGTAATAATTCTTCAATATTTAGTTTTCCAATTGGCGTATCTTTAACCAATGATGCAAAATCATTTACAAAGGAAAAAGGCTCGTTATAATCTGGATTTAAAAGATTTCCTGCTCGTTTGTTACCTGGACATAAGTAACAAATGGGGTCATATTCGGGTCTAAATTCTTGTTGTAAGTTCTCTACCTTACCTTGCCAAGGACGCTTAGTTCGATGAGGAGAAACCAAAATCCATTCGCCAGTTAAAATATTCTTACGTGTATGGGTGTGGTCACCAATATTAAAATTATCCATGATTAATTAGGCTAATAATTCTGTGCCATTAACTGTCTCCACTTTTATAACTTCTAATTGTAATCCAGTTGATGTTTGATAGATTTCTTTTAATTCATTAATTACAAATGGGATTTCCTCGTCTCTAATTATGTTAATTGTACAACCGCCAAATCCTCCTCCCATCATTCTTCCTCCCAACACATTGGGATTATTTTTAACAGAATCAATCAATAAATCCAATTCATAACAGCTAACCTCATACTCCTTGCTTAAACCATTGTGGGTAGCATACAATTGCTCTCCGAGTAAATTCAAATCGCCTTTTTCTAAAAACTGACAGGCTAAATTAAGTCGCTCTATTTCTTTTACCACATAAATGCAACGATCATAAATAACTTGACCAAGAGGTAAAACATCCCTTATTAGATGATCTTTTGTCACATCTCTAAAAGAATTAACATTTGAGTCTGATTGCTTTATTTGATTTAATCCTATTTCACATTGTTCTCTTCTTTCATTGTAAGCAGAAGAAGCTAGTGTGTGTTTTACATTTGAATTAAATAATACTAAGCTGTATCCATTTAGAACTAATGGCATATATTCATACTCCAAAGATTCACAATCAAGCTTAATTGCAAAGCCTTTTTTCCCAAAAATGCTAGCAAACATATCCATTACACCGCAATTAACTCCTGCAAACTTACTCTCTGCTTTTTGGGCTATCATTACAAGATCTAACTTGCTTATACCAAATTGGAATAATTCATTAACTGCGAAAGCCGCAGCTGATTCTAAAGCCGCAGATGAGGACAAGCCAGCCCCAACTGGGATATCGCCATCAATAACAATGTTAAATCCAGAAACATTATAACCTTTCTCAATAATCTGATCTACAACTCCCAAAACATATGTTGAAAAATTGTGTGATGGCTTGATATCATCTAAACTGACTTCTACTTTTTTGTCAAAATTCACCGAATACAATCCAATTTTATTATCGCTTCTTTTACCAATCGCAACATATATATATCTGTTAATTGCAGCAGGAAGTACATATCCACCATTATAATCCACATGTTCTCCGATAATATTTATCCGACCTGGTGATCTGACAATTAATGGATTCTCATCACCAAAATGCTGATGAAATATTGATTTAATTTTTACCTTCATTCTTATTTTGAACTTTACTTCTTTAATACTTTGGCAACAAATTCACCAACTTTTATTCCAATTTCATTTAATCCCATTTGATTATAATGAACATGATCTTTCATTAGATTTAGCCTTGTAAAATGATGTGTTTTATCAAATGCGATGTAAACATTATCCATATGCTCAGACACCCATGATTGGATATCGCGAACATGATCATTCCCAAACTGTGGTCTATCTTTTTGGTATCCGGTTAGTATGATAAAAAATGGAATTTCATGACCAAATTCTTTTCTAAAACGATGAATTAAAGAAACTAAAGACGATTTATAATCTTCAGCAGTAATCACCCCATCATTTATCGCATTAGCATCCCTCTCACCTTGCATCCAAATTATTCCACTCAATTTAGACTTGGTATGTTTCAAAGCTGAATTAACTTTTTCTTTGGTATTTGAGAATAAATTCCCTGTGCTGTCCCATGTTCCATAGTTACTCAATTCTGCCCCTTTATGACATGAGCTCCCTCCTCTAGCAGCTGAAATCACAATAACTGTTTTTCCTGTTTTTTGAGTTAAGGAGTATGTAAAAGCTGGCAATATTGATCCAGTATTTGCAGGCTCTAGATCTTTCCAGTTTTGTCCGGCTGGATCATTTAACGGCTTTAAGGAATCTAGCAAAACATCATATTCCAATGATTTATTGGTAATGAATAACGAATTACTGATCGATTTATCCCCTTGACCAGTTGCGTTACTTTGGCCAGCTAAAAGAAAAACATTTTGACTTAACAATTGAATTGGAATTTGAATGCTAAATAGAAAACAAAAAAAATATCGAAGCATTCTAATTTTTCTTTATAGGGATAGCAACATTGTAATTATCGCCTTTATCATAAACGGCGCAATAAAGCGCTATTGGAATCCCGTCTACAATTAATAATTGAGGCCTTTCCAATTTATCCACAATTTTATCTCCAGATCCAAACGGAATGACAGTTTTACTTACCAATGCGTTTTTCCCGGGTTTCCAATCAAGGCCATTGGTTGATTCAAATAGAGCTAAGCTTAAGCCTACATTTGTAAATGACCCCTTGAAATCTTTAACAATCGCCCAGTATCTCCCTTTCTGATACCAGATATAAGGGTCTTCTGCGGCAAATTTTACAGTATCCTTCACAAAAATTCTATGGGATTGTTTAATAAAAGGGCCCGTCGGTTTATTAGCAATGGCTGCTCCATGAAGCACAACGCCTCCAAAAGGAAGTTTACCTTCGCTAACACCTTTGTAAATCATTAGATACTTTCCATTTGGCTGTTTTACTATGGAAGGATTAGAAGCAATCATATGATCAAAACTCTTGTATGAAGTATCTACAATTGGCTTATCAAATCTTTTCCAAGGGCCTAAAGGATGCTTTGATGTCGCAACTCCTATTCTTTGATGATTACGATGATCCCACCACTCGCCATTACCATAATTACCCATATAATATAGATAATAGGTGTCTCCAAATCGGTGTATTGTAGGATTGTGTGTTACATCAGCATCCCAATATTTTTTATCTCTTTTAGGAAAAATAACCTTGACATGCTTATATGGTCCAACATAATTTTTGGAAACTGCTACAGCTATTTCACTATGAGTAGCCCAAGCCATATGGGTAAGTTTTCTTGGCCATCTACTATAAAACAAATAAAATTTGCCATCCTTACCTTTTATTGGACTACCGCACCAAACCATGTAATCATTCAAACGAAAAATAGATTTATCTTTAACTGTTTGAATTAATTTGTTTAAATCTAAATCTTGGCCAAATGAAAATTGAGCAATATTAAATAACAAAATCAACCAAATAAATTGAAGCTTTTTATTATTCATTTTGGATAAATATCTACACATTTTTCTTTCCTGGAGCACTCAATAAATTAATTAATTCAGGAAGATATTGTTCATATACTTGACGTGGACTTGCTGAATTTTTCACACAAATTGAAGCAGCTTTTCCAACAACTTCACCCATCATACCACAAGTTCTCATAACACGAACAGGACCTAAACCTGTTTTTGTTACACTAATATTTCGTCCTGCCATAAAAAGGTTTGAAACATTGCGACTGTATAATGTACGATAAGGAGCCCAATACAAATTACCATATTGGTATTCTTTACCTCTTGTGTAATCAGAAACAAACTCATTTCCCTCAAACCCTTCTTTAAATTCGTTTTTAGGCGTGTGTAAATCCACATGCCATGAACATGGAAATGCTGCATCTGAGAATTTTCTTTGTGATTTAAAATCTTCGGCATCTAAAATTACATCCCCCATCAACCTTCTTGATTCACGTTTTCCAGCTATATAGGCAGACCAGCCTAAACGGTGATTAGGATACATTTTGTCAACATTTTTAATAGCATCCCAAGCACCATACATGGCTCTAAAATTATGATCACGAATTAATTCTATATCATTAACTTGATCTTTATTGAAACCACTCTCCCAATACCACATATTTGCAAATGATTGCAAGCCCTCAGAACCAAAAGTTTTAACGCCTTTTCTCCCTGGAAATGGTTTATCGGATAAATCTAAAGCCCATGGACATCTTGGGAATGGTTGAGAAAATTTACCAACCTCACATTTTAGCGCAAGTGCACTCTTATCTTTACATTCGCACTTTAAAACTTCTTCCTTATTTGCTGCATCTAAAACATTAAATAAGTTTGTACTACCCATCAAGTTCTCCACCTTATATTCATAGTCAGCACCTGCTTTATAGCCTAATGTCGCATCCCCTGTACAATCAGCAAAATATGGAGCATTTAATTGCAGTTGCTTACCTGTGCGAATATGTTGAATAATAATCGACGAAATTTTATCCCCTTTTTTCAACACATTTATTGCACGATTCTCAATAAATAAAGTGATGTTAGGCTCTTGAATCACTTTTTGGTACTTCAAATTATCATCATAAAATTCAGCACTTACTCCATTGAATACTTGACCAGTACCTTTTTTAATATCAGGTAAAATTTCAGTAACTATATCTCCTACATGAGGATATGGATCTTTGTTTGTATGTCCCTCAGGCCATACGCGAACTTCTGAACTACCATTACCACCTAAAACAGGTCTATCCTGAACTAATGCTACTTTAGCTCCATTTCTAGCAGCAGAAATGGCCGCACATGTACCTGCTAATCCACCTCCAACAACTATAAAATCAAAGGAACCCCCAAATTCTGGATTTTTAGGCAAACCATTAAGTTCTCTTCTGAACTTAGTTAAAGCTTCAATATCATTAGTAGGTATAAAATTAGGGTCTTTACAAAATAAAATCGCTTCACACCTTCCTTCAAACCCAGTCAAATCATGTAAAGCAAGAGTTGCGTTCTTCCCAACTTTGACCGTCTTTCCATCATGCCAATGCCATTCTGCATTTTTTGTTCCAAATATTTCCTTCAAAGGTTTTCCATCGATTTTCAATTGGAATTTACCAGGTGCACCAGGAGCATTCCATGGTGCAACCCAATCTCTTGTTCTCACCCATACTCTATAAGTTCCTTCTGATGGAAATGAAATTTTTGTGGTAGCATCTTGAACTGGGATTCCAAGACCATGTGCTAATAAATAAGGACTCCCCATTCTTTCCATAGATTGTTGATCTATATTCCATCCTCCGAAATCTTCAAATTGCTCAGCTTCCACAAAAACAAATTCGTTAGAGCCAGAGACTGACCCGAATGCTTTGTTCATATGTCCTGCTAATAATGCTAGACTGGTATTGCCTAATATTCCAATAAAATTTCTTCTTTTCATGATTTATGATTTTTTAAGAAAGTGAATCAAACTTTTTTAGATGCTATCCAAGTTGGAATAGATAAAGTTATAATGCATAGGCCCACTATAATTGATGGCATATTATTAGATGCCATAATTCCTAAAACTGTTATGCCAACTCCCACTATGGCCATAGCTACAGAAATGACCTTAATTCCAAAGGCATTTTGACCATTATCAACATGGTTATCTAACTCAATTGATTTATTTAAATCAACAAAATCTAACAATTGGTCTTTCAATGGATTTTTTTTCAACAGATTATAAACTTCAAATAAACAGATCAATACAATAGGAATGCCTACACCTAGTGAAGTTTCCCAAATTCTTGAAAGCTTAAATCCAACTAATTGAACTGCGAATAACTTTAACGATAAATTTATTATCAATGAAACAGTTGAGGTAAAAATTAACGTAAAACTTGTTTGACGATTTGGAAACAACGTCCAAATAATTGGAATAAAAAGTGCCCCCCCAGCAATAGACGCAACACTTAAAACCAGCTCAACAATTCCTCCAACACGTGGTACTAGAATAGCAATATAAATTGTTAACGCTCCGAATAACACAGTAAATATTCTTGCAACTAATATCAACTGTGATTCACTAGCTTTTGAATGAAAAATTGATTTGTATACATCTTTTGCAAAAACAGTAGCAACAAGATTAATAGTCGTATTCGCTTTACTTGCAGTTGCAGAAACCATACCAGAAAGAATCAATCCTATTAATCCGGATGGCAACACTTTTTGACATAATAACATATATGCTCCCTCAGATTCTAATCCAACTAAATTAGGATTGATTATCCTATAAATCATTGGAGGTATCATCCAAATAAATGGAGAAACTAAATAAAGTAACGAAAATAAATATCCGACTTTTTTAGACTCCAGTTCGTTGCGAACACTTGTGTAGCGTTGCACATATGCCCAATTGCCTCCAATGTAGGCAGTTTGGTAAATAAAAAAAGCTCCTGCAAATACTATGCTGTATTCATTATTAAATAAATCGAAAAAATGTGGCGGCGATTTATCAATAAAATTTGAAACGCCACCAATACTATTAAAGGCGATAGGAATAACAATTAATACAGCTGCTGCTAATACAATAAATTGAACTACATCTGTCACTAAAACCGCCCATAATCCGCCAGCAGCAGTATATAGTATAATTATCACTCCAATAATGATGATGCATGTTTCTAATGAAAATGGCGTAGCTAATTGAACCATTTTCCCTACGGGATAAAGAACGGATGCAGTCATAAACAATCCGTGCAACATAATTAAATAGGTATAAAATTGTTGAGTTTTTGTACCAAATCTTAATCTTATGTATTCTGCAACTGTATGAGAACCAGTTCTTTTCCATCTAGCTACTAGAAATAACGAAGATATTAAACCCGCCAAAACCATTGTTAACTGAATGCCATTTGAAACTAAACCATATTTATAAGCAATTGAGCCCCAAACAACAAAAGTCCCTGCTGAAAAATAGCTGACAAACAATGATAGCCCATTTATCCACCAAGGTATTTTACCTCCACCTTCAAAAAATGATTGCCCATCTTTACTTCCCATTTTAGTGAATATCATCCCAATCGAGAGGATGATAACCGCAAAAATTGACATTACTATAAAATCTAAAGAAGTCATCCTAGTAAATTTGGATTGAGAATAATGAGACAGGAATGTGTGTATTTGATTTTTTTAAACGAATTGTCAATTCACTTGAATTAATAGGTTTATCAAAACGAATGGAATTTAACGTTTCATAATTTCCAGACTTTTCATAAATCAATTCATTTTGATCATCCCAAATACTGTAATCTTGCACACAAAATGGTATAATCGATTCTGGATGGTTTATCAAAACAGTCTCTAAAGGATGATCCCAATCAGGATCAAAGCACAATACTAATTCGTTTATTAATTGCCTGCTTAACCACTTAATTTTAAGTTCGGGACTTACATCTTCAAAGTTTGCAATCCAAGCATTTGTTTGATTGGTTGGTCTCTGTATTAGTGTTTTTAAATTTGCAATTTCAGAAATCGATATAGATGTGTTTAGTTTAAATGCTAAATTTTTGCCTTCAGGTCTTCTTTTAGGAACCCAAAACTCAAAACTATCAATGCCAATACTTTCAGGTGCATCTTGTTTCCCATAATTAGAAACAGCTGCATTAACAGTATTAAAAACAGAAAGAACTCCGGTTACTCGTTCTTCGGAATATTGAACATTCACCTTTGCATTTTTGTGAATAATGAAAAATACGTATTGATCGTCATTTAATTTTATGTCTGTACCAATAGAAATCTCATTTGCTCCCTTATTTAATTTATGTACTGTTTTGGTTATTGTAATATCAGGAGTGAAATTCCCAATTTTAGAACTAATACGAATTTCTGTTTGAAGATTTGTGTCTTCCAGACAAGTAACCGATAATATAAGTTGAGGTATTTTACCAGATTTTATTGGCAATAATTGTGCAACAGACTCATTCAGATTAGACCATATTCCGTTTGTGGAGAATCCCGAAAATTGAAAATTTGAAGAACCTGAAATCTCCGCATTATTAATTAAATTATTCTTATCATGGGGTAAGTACCCAGGTATAAATTGTCCGTTTTTGGATAATTGTAATTGAAGTTCTTGAATATGATTTAATGTGTATAATTCTCGTGGATTACATTTTTTTTGTAAACATAAAAAAGCAGCATTACCTACAACTTGACCCAAATATGCGGAAGTAGCCATTACTCTCGTAGAACCAAACGCAACATGGCTAGCACTAATAATCCTTCCTGCGAAAAATAAATTTGAAATATTTCTAGAATAAAGACTGCGATACGGTATTTGATAAATTCCTTTAGAATGCCATTGATTACATCCAGGTTTTTCACTAAAAACTCCATCGCCAGGGTGTAAATCAATACTCCAACCTCCAAAAGCAACGGCATCTTTATGTAGGCGTTGCTCCACAATATCTTGTTGAATAATCATGTAATCCCCTTCAAATCTTCTACTCTCTCTCTTTCCTGGGATCATACCCACCCATTCTAAAGTTAAGTTCTCAGCATCTGGAAATTCCCCAGAATTTTTAATGTGATTCCATACTCCATAAACTATTTTCCACAACTCCCATTTAATTTCTTCAGTATCATGAATGGTATTTTTTCTGCCCCCATATTCAATCCACCATAATCGACAACCAAAATCTTTTGAATTAAAAGATTTGTAACGAGGTATTTCTTTTGAAACATCAATTGCAAAACTAGGGGCAACATATTTTACAGGTTGTCCGGTGTCTTTTGAATAAAAATAAATGGAATGACCCAAAAGCTCACCATATTCGGTATCTGGAGCAAATTTTTCCCCAAATTCGTCTGTTGACTCAGCCCCCATCCTAAATGCAGCACCTGAAAGAAAACCAACTACACCATCTCCTGAACAATCGGTAAACAATGGTGCTGAAAATTTATACTTAGTTTCATTCTGACTACAATATCCAATCACAGAAGAAATAGTATCATTGTTTAACTTTTCTACATGGTAGATGGAAGTATTGAGAAATAAAGAGATATTTTGTTCTTTTTTAATTTTATCAAAAAGTATCGAATCGAATATGATTGGGTTACCTTCTTTGTTTGAAAAGAGGTTTTCAATCATAATTTCGTTTATAATCCCACTTTCACGAGCCCATCTGTTATTATTCCCCATATGGGATGTAGCTCCCAATATCCAAAGTCTTACTTCACTTGACGAGTTACCTCCAAGTACAGGACGATCCTGAACTAAAGAAACTTTTAACCCTAGGCGAGCCGCAGCAATTGCCGCGCAAACACCAGAAAGACCACCACCTACAATTACTAATTCTGATGAAATTTCTAAACTTTTTAATTCTCTATTTATAGCTGGCTTTTCTAATAACATATTATAATGAAAGACAATCTTGTCTTATTTTTTGATATATAATTTTAATAATAGAGTTCATAACCACCTGATTATGAACTCTATTGAAAACAATTTAACCAAATAAAATCAATAATTTTACCAGCCTGTATTTTGAGTCAATTTTGAATTAACTTGAATTTCACTTGCTGGAATTGGGAACCATCTATTTTTTTGAGCAACCAATCTTTTTGGATAATAAGTGTTTAACTGATTGGCAACATTTAAGAACTTCCCTGTTCTAGTTAAATCATACCATCTATCTGCCTCAAAACAAAGTTCTTTACTTCTCTCCTCTAATATTAGATCAATCAAAGCAGTTTGGGATACTGTTGCAGGTACATCATATTTATCCAATGTCGTGTTGTATGCTCTTCTTCTAACCTTATTAATTGAAAGTAGAGCATCAGCAGTTACACCTTTTAATCTAGCTTCCGCTTCAGCATGAATTAATAATACATCTGCAAATCGAAGAATTGGGAAATTATTCTCTAATTGATTTGCTCCTGTTCCCTGAGGGTCTTCATATTTTCTGATGAATGCACGATCGTAAATTACACCACCCGGCTTGCCTTGACCAACATAAACTCCTTTAGGATCAACAAATGATGTATCCATTAATTTTTTTCTTAAATCATTCGAATCAAATGACTTATAAAAATTTATGTAAGCAAATTGTGATCCATAAACAACTGGGCAGAATTTAGGTGCAGAACCTGCAGGTGCATTAAATGCAGCAATATCCATTCCTGGTCTTGTATTAGGCACACGAGTATATTCGACAGCAAAAATCATTTCTTTTCGATTTGCATCTTCTTTATTAGGATCCCACAAAGCCACAACATCTGGCATTAAATCATAAACCTTGCTATCAATTACTTTCTTAGCATATGTACTTGCACTTGTATAATCCTCATTATATAAATAGATTTTAGATAATAAGGCAGTTGCAGTCATGTTTATTGGACGTCCCTTAGTAGTTGTTGAAGCAGGCAAATTTGCTTCTGCAAAAAGTAAATCTTCAATAATGAATTTATAAACATCCTTTACGGGAGATTTAGCGATCTCAGCATCACTTATACCTAAAACAGGTGTTTTTCTAATGGGCACATCTCCAAAGTTTTTAGCTAAATGAAAATAGAACAAAGCTCTCATAAATTTAGCTTCAGCTTCAATTTGCTTTTTCCTTGTTGCATCCATATTAACATTAGTAATGTTAGCCAATAGTGCATTTGCATTACTAATTCCTGAATAACAATTAGACCAATATGGTCCTAAAAAAGCTAATGTTGCATCATAGTTAAATGTTGTAAGCAAATCACGACTAACTACTGCTCTAGGGAACATTTGATCCGCACTATAATCAGGTACTTGCCAACCTTCTCTTCCATACAAACCATTCAGTGGTCCATAAACTGCCGCTAGTGCAGCTTCAGCATCGGATGGGGTTTTGTAAAATTGATCTGGTGAGAAAAAAGAAAAAGGTTGTTCTTTTAAGTCGCTACATCCAAGAATAACGCTTAAGCAAATTATAAATGGTGCAAATATTTTTAAATTTTTCATAATAATTATTTGTATTTAATTAATTAAAACGTCAATTGAAGTCCTGCTATCAAAGATTTAGCAACTGGGAAACCTCCATTATCGATACCATAATTGGTTACGTCACTTTGTCCTGCTGTATTAACCTCTGGATCAAAACCCCAATATTTTGTGATGGTAAATAAGTTATTTGCAGAGCAATACAATCTAATTTTCGATTGAGAATTTTGAACAATTGTATAACCAACTGAAATATTCTTCAATCTTAAGAATGACCCATCTTCAATAAATTTGTTTGATTGAGGTAATCGCTGAGAGCGAGATGCGACAATGTAGGAATTTGAAGGATTAGTAGCAGTCCAACGGTCTACCATTTCAGCACGTTGGTTACCACCACCACCTGCAGTTTCTAATAGACGACTAACAACGTTAAATACTTGATTTCCCTGAACACCTTGCATAAATAGACTAAAGTCTAATTTTTTATACGTCAAATTGGTTGAGAATGCGTAAATAAAATCCGGATTCGGGTTTCCAATAATTATGCGATCAGCATCGGTTAATTTATTATCACCATTAATGTCCTTATATCTAGAATTACCAGGTATAGAAGATGGCATATGACTTGTTGCAATGTTATCAGTCTTTTGCCAAATCCCATCAAATACATATCCGAAGAAAGATCCGATTGGCTCTCCAATTCTTAAAATTGAATTGTTAGAGAATGCAGCATTACCTCCACTATTTTCAGCTGGAATAATTTGAGTTTGAGTACCATCTAGCTTAACAAGCTTATTTCTATTAAATGAAATATTTGAAGAAATATTCCAAGTAAAATCTTTTGTATTAGCAATTACGCCCGTTAAACCTAATTCCAAACCTTTGTTTTCAACTTGACCAAAGTTTCCAAAGAAACTACTAAAACCAGAAGAAGCAGGAATGGTTCTTCCTAATAAAAGATCACTTGTTAACTTGTAGTAAGCATCAACATTGAAATTCAAACGATTGTTGAATACGGAAAAGTCTAAACCAGCATTATATGATTCTGTATTTTCCCATTTCAAATCTGGATTTGGAATACCTTGAGCTCCGATACCAACTGCACGAGAATTATTGAATACATAATCAAAGTTCCCTGTAGTACCTAGCTTAAATAATGATTGATATAATGGTACCTCGGCATTACCCGTACGACCATAACTTAATCTAAGCTTTAAATCTGAGAATGTATTTTGTTGCTTCATGAAATCTTCTTCAATTACTCTCCATGCAAAAGCCAAAGAAGGGAAGAATCCATATTTATTACCATCTCCAAAACGGCTTGAACCATCCAATCTAGTTGTTAAAGAAACTAGATATCTATCTTTATAACTATAATTAGCTCTTGCTGTATATGAGTCTAAACGCCATAAAGACTTGTTGGTTGAAGTAGTTTGAGTAGCGGCAATACTCAAATTATTTTCACCAAGTGCATCGGATGGAAAGTTGGATGCTGTTAACCCTGTTCTATCTAAAGATTGTGATTGAGTAGAAAATACTCCCGTTACATTCAAGCTATGGTTATTACCTAAATTAGGTTTCCAGTTTAATACACTTTCGTGTAAGTATGTAAATTGATCTACAATTCCACGACCTCCTGAACCATTTACTGCACGACCAGCTTGAGTTGTTCTAGGGATAAATACATTACGTGTGTCATTATATACATCTGAACCTAATGAAAATCTGTAAGATAAGTTTTTCAAGATCTGAACTTCCGCAAACACATTGCCTAAAATACGAAGTGTATTGTACTCATTCTTCATATATTCAGCCATTGCAAGAGGATTCTCTGCACTAGCTGTTCCAGCATAATAAGAGTTAAAATCAACTGGATTCGTATACAATCCTTGAGCATTATAAACAGGCACGATGGGAGACATCAATAAAGCAGCAAATGTTACACCATTCTCCTGGGCATTATTAACAACATTTGAGTTCAACTTTGATAATGATAGATTTGAGCCCAACTTAACTTTAGAACTAATTTGATGATCTAAATTCACTCTAAATGACCCACGTTTAAAGTTAGATCCACGAATGATACCGTCTTGAGTAAAATAATTAGTAGCAACACTAAATTGAGTTTTTTCGCTACCTCCAGAAACAGTAACTTGATTACTAGCAATTGGAGCGTCTTTGAACAATTCTCTTTGCCAGTTTGTACCTTCTCCATATGTTCCCACTGCAGGAAATCTTCCTGGAGTTAATTCATTTTCAAATGCTGCATATTGTTCTGCATTCATTAAAGGAAGAATTCGATTAACACTTTGCATTCCATAATATGACTCAAATTCAACCTTTGTTTTACCAGACTTACCTCGTTTAGTAGTAATCAAAACTACACCATTTGCACCACGAGAACCATAAATTGACGTAGCAGCAGCATCTTTTAATACTTCTAAAGATTCAATATCATTGGGGTTTAACCCTGCTAATGCATTCATTCCATTGCTTTGGTTAGCGCCAAAGCCTGGGCCACTTGGAGAAACAACAGCTCCAGAAACTGGGAAACCATCAATTACATAAAGTGGCTCATTGGAAGATGAAATTGAATTTCCACCACGAATACGTATACTAACAGCTCCACCAGGTGCTCCTGAATTTTGAGTAACCTGAACACCAGGTGCTCTACCCTGAAGGCCTTGATCTAATGATACAATTGGTGTTTGCTTCAAGTCAGTTGCTTTAATCGTGGATACAGAACCCGTTAGATCACTTTTTTTAACAGATCCATAACCTACGACTACTACTTCTTCAAGACCAATATCATCTCTTTTTAAAATGACATCAACTTTTGATCTTGTTCCAACAGTAACATCCTGTGATTTGTAGCCTACAAAACTAAATCTTAGTTTACTGTTAGGTTTTACGTTTTTCAAAACGTAATCTCCATTAGCATCAGTAACAGCGCCTGAGTTTGTTCCTATAGTAAGGATGTTTACTCCAGGTAAAGCAGATCCATCATCTGATTTTACACTGCCACTTACATTAAGTCCTTGACCATACATTTTGGAAAGGCTTAAAAAAAGAATAATCCCGAATGACAGGGAATACTTTAGTAGTAATTTATTCATGATTAAAAATTATTAGGTATAAAAAAAGTTATATTTTATAGTTAGGCAGTTAGCATACTAATGCAAAACCTTGACTATGTGCATCAGAAATACTTATATGAATATATGTTATTAAAAAGTTGTCAAACAAACTTGAAATAATGTTTACATGGCAAAAATGATGACAAATACTACCGGAAGCGATTTCGGAAAGGCTTCCGGTAGATTAAAAAAATGTTATTTTTTATTATTTTTATTTAATAAAAAAAATCTCCATTTTTGAGATAAATTAAGATGCCCTACCTGGGATTAGCGAATTAATATTAAAATAATACAATTTATTTAATGATAAAATGTAAGCATTGTAATGAAATTTCATTTATTCAGAAATCTGGATTTATAAGGGGTAATCAGAGATACTTCTGTCAATCATGCAAAAAATATTTTTTTGAAGACCCAATTGAAAACGCTGAACTAAAGACCAAAAAAAGGGCTGTAACTATTTATGATATAGCCAATGAACTAGGAGTATCTATATCCACAGTATCAAGAGCTCTTAATGACAGCAATGAAATAAATGCTAATACCAAAAATGCTATTCTGCAAATTGCTAATAACTTAAATTATAAAGCCAATAGTTTGGCCTTGAACCTTGCTAAGAGTCAAACAAAATTAATTGGGCTAGTGATCCCTGAATTATCTCACGTATTCTTCCCTTCTATTATTATGGGTGCTCAAGAATATCTTAATAAACACAAATACAATTTGATTATAATGCAATCAGATGAAGTTTATGCTAATGAGTTATTAAATATTAAAACATTGATTGATAACAGAGTTGATGGATTATTAATTTCCTTAACCAAGGAAACAAATAATTTTGATCATATTCAAAATGCAATCGATACTGGAATTCCAGTCGTTTTATTTAATAGAATAACTGAGCAAATTGATTGCAATAAAGTTATTGTTGATGATTATCAAGCTGCATTCAATGCAGTCGAACATTTAATATTTAACGGTTATAAAAATATTGCACACCTTTCTGGGCCTCAAAATTTAGATTTATGCCAAAAAAGACTTAATGGATATTTAGACGCTTTAAAAAAACATAAATTACCTATTAAGGAAGAATATATTTTATTTGGTGATTTAACAGAAAACCAGGCAAAAATCTTTGCAAAATATCTACTTGATCTACCTAATCCTCCCGATTCGGTATTTGCAATCAATGATCCTTCTGCAATTGAAGTTTATAAATATGCAAAAGAAAAAAAGCTAAAACTGCCTAAAGAACTTGGTATAGTAGGCTTCAGCGACGATCCCATATCTGAATATTTAGAGCCCAGTTTAACTACAATTAAACAACCAACAAGAGAAATGGGATACGAAATAGCTGCAATGATATTAGAGCAAATTAAAACCCCAAATAAGTCAACTAACACCAGAATATTGAATGCAGAATTAGTTATCCGAAACTCATCTAAAAAGCTTACTTAAATAACCATTCTGCATTTTTTATAGAATAATTGTTACTTTAGATTTATTGCAACATTTACAGAGTAACTCCTTTTATTTACCCCTAAAGCACCGAACAAAACCTTTGGGCGTCCATTTTCAAAGTACAACCAAGGCCGTTCTAACTTATCATCTGAAATGACTCCATTAGCAAAAAGTAGTCGGTGAGGCACTACTTTAGGGTATTTTGTTGGAGTCCAATTTACTCCATCACTTGAATTTAAGAGTGCTAATGCAGCTTGTTTATCAGTAAATGCTCCAATCACATCAGTAACAATTGCATAAAATTTGCCATTTGATGACCATAAAAACGGATCCTCTGCCATCATCCAAACAGAGGGATTATCTTTTTCTTTATTTTGAAAAATTGGCTCAAAATATTTTTCAAATGGACCCAACATCGAGTTTGAAAATGCAACTCCAAATCGAACTTTTCCACCTCTAAGATTTCCAGTTTTTTTTGCAACTTGTTTATAAGCTAAAATGACCTTCCCATTCTCATTAACTGCAACTGCTGGATTTGAAGTCATTAACGCATCAAATGCTGTAGAATCTAAACTTATATCAAGAACAGGCTTATCAAATCGAGTCCATTTACCTTCTAAGTCTGTTGCAACTGCCACACCAATACGTTGATTATTTCGGTACTCCCACCAATTATCATCTTGCATAGAAGCTGGCATATTTACATAAGATTTACCTGTTGTTCCCATGTAATAGAGATAATAATTTCCTTTATTCTCTATAATAGCAGGATTGTGCGTACAAATACCATCCCAAAAATCTGACCCTCTCTTTTCTAAAACAACCTTAACATGTGTGTATGGGCCCTCAGGCTTGTCAGCTTTTGCTAATGCAATTTCAGATGCCGGTAACCAAGCAAAATGACCATAGGCTTTTGGCCAGCGACTGTAAAACATATAATACTTATCGTTTTTCCCTTTGATCACTGATCCACACCAAATATTGTAGAGAGAATCGCTAAATATATTTTGCTGTTCAATAGGCTGAATCATTGATATTAAATTCAGGCTATCTGTTGAAATTTTTGAAATATAACTTTGATCGCTCTGGCCATGGCAATAAATGGTTATACCACATAAGAACATAATGAATACATTTCTCATTTGCTTTCAGAAATAGTGAACCAATCAAAATCAGCAGGCAGTTTTTTTCCTGATCCTCGATTAAACGAATATATACCAACCATCATTCCCATAAATCCCCAGTTTGGAGTTCCTTGGTCACTTAGGTAAGTTGCTTCTACAATTTCACCGGCAGAAAACCAGGATTTGTTATTATAACTATACTCAAACCTTCTATTCAGCTTATTGACTTTCACTCTCAAAAAAATGCTTTTTGAAGGATGAATGGGAGTGATTTTACTTATTTTAGACTTACCAAATTCCATTTCTTCAAGTACCAGTTCAACAGAACCTGATTCTGCTTTTTGAATTCCCAATCTTGCATATGTTTTAGTATCATAGTAACATGTTATTCCTGCTTGCTCCTTAGTTTCTGGACTGAAACTCACCTTAGTTGTCGCAGTATATTTTAACCAGCGTTCTCTTTGCAAAATCAAGTTGCGACCCAATAAAGTATCTATGTCAAAATTGCTGGTATATAACCTTAAAACTCCTTTTTTCTCATTTAAACTCAGATGGGTATAAAGCGGATTCCTTCTGTATTGCCATGGAAGAGACAAAGAGTCATCGCTAAAATTATCAGAATAATTATTTGTTACTTTAAACTCCTTCAAATTTGGTTTAAAATCAATGTCAAGGGGTTGCCGGCTGGGAAAGTCAATTGGCCAGCCATCATCTGTCCATTTTAACCTAATTAAAGAACTTTCTCTTCCAAGTTGACTAACTCCTTTTGCATACCTTTTTTCAATAGAAGTGGTGGGTAAGCGTCTTTGAGACAACACTAATGTGAACCATTCATTACTCTGAGTTTGAAAAATTTTACCATGACCCTGATGAAAGTTGATAGCTGTAGGGTTTTTTTGAGTTAATAATGGATTGTAAGGTGAATTTACATAGGGCCCTATTACATTTTTTGATCTTGCAACAAGCATATGGTGTCCATCAAATAACCCCCCAGAAGCTGCCATTGTTAGATAATAAAAGCCCTCCTTGTAAAACAAATGGGGCCCTTCAGGAGCTGCTTTTTTGCCTTCTGTTTCAATCCAATAAGGCCCTTCCATGATAGAACTTGCCTCATTATTTAACTTAACAATTTTTGTCCCGTTTCCTTGCGGAATACCTGCTGCATAGAGCATATAATGATCTCCATTTTTATCAACAAAATGAGATGGATCATTTCCATTATCAGTAATCTGTACAGGTTTAGACCATGGCCCCAAAATATTTTTTGATTTGACCATATAATTACCTCGGACATTGTAGCTACGATCTTTTTTCAATTGGACCATACAATAGAAAACATAATATTCTCCATTGTAATATGAAATATCAGGTGCCCAAACTCCCATACCATCCCAAAAATGAGTCAAATCTATTGATTCGTTTTTATTAAAAACATGGCCAATTTGTTTCCAATTAATCAAATCCTTTGAATGGGAAATAATTATTCCTGGAAAATATTCAAAAGTTGAATTCACACAATAATAATCCTCACCAACTTTGACAATTGATGGATCGGGAAAAAAACCTTTTATAACCGGATTAGCGTATTCTGATTTATTTAATTTTGGGAAAAACCTATCATCTAATGCCTCTTGAGCATTTAATTGAAATACGTATAAAGTAAACAGAAATATATAAGGTTTCTTAAAATTCGACTTTAACCTATTTAACTTGTTAGTAATGATATTAAAATCTGTATGAAACATTGTATTCAGTAAAATTTAGTAAGAAGAAAATCAGTAATAAATCAGATGCCATCAGCTTCTTTAAATTCTTTATCAGCTGATTGTATTGTTTGTTTACAGTGAACCTCGAGCACATTAAAGTTGTCATAATCAGCACCTAATTGACTTTTAACTACTTGAATAAATGCATTGGGAAACTCAGTTGTTAATCCAATACGTTTGAAATCAATATCCTTAAATCCTATTTTATAGGCAGGGGAATTTTCGTTTAAACGAAAATCGCCATTTTTAATATCACGAAACATTGGATCTGCAACAATACTATTTTTATCTGCTCCTCTAGATTGATAATAAGCTAAAGCTGACTTTCCGTGATCGTATAAATTAACGTCGTAATACAAGTTTTTATCTAGATTACATTCTTCAATTTTTAATTCAGTAAGCCTACCATTTACATTACCTTGACGAAAAAATGTATTGTGAGAAGCAACTTTGTAAATAATATTATTCGCAATGTGACAATTAGTGTATGGTGGCATTTTATCACGTGTAAATACATCCATTAAACTAAAATACCCAATAAACATTCGATTAATTTTACCTGTTGAATTTTTGTAAACTATATCATGAATATCTGCTATAATGTTATTGTAAGCATTGTTTTCGTAATATTTTAGATTTATTCCGCCGCCATTGCAATTATAAATTACATTTTCAGTAATTGTGGTGTTTTTGATGAAAGCATCTGTTCGAATGGCTTGTTGCATCCCTACTCCATTTAAATGATGGATATAGTTTCTGCGAATTATATTACCATCACCTACATCAGACAAGTAAATAGCATTTCCATCAAAACATTTTTGCATTACCAGGAAAACCTCATTGTCTTCAACAATATTATTTTTTGTGTGAAAATAAGGAGACGTTTTAGGCCACTGTTTATAATAAATAAAATTGCTGTAATTACTTAAAGAGTCATCGTAATAAAGTGTTTCAGGAGCAATTTCATCGGTACGAATTGATCCTACCTGCTCTCTATTTTGGCCTTTTAGCAAAAAAAACATTGGTCTAGTTCCACTTAATACGACTGCATCATAGGGCAAATGATGAAGCTTATTATTTTGAATAATGTTTTCTCCACTTTGGAACAGCATTATACCATTTGATTGATAATAAAATTCGCCACAATGATGAATTTGATTATTTAAAATACGATTAGATTTATTTACATTCAACTTGCCAGGTCCATACCCAGAAAGTAAAATTCCTGTTCCACCAACATAATCAATTAAGTTATTTTTTATAAGATTACTTTGTGCGTATAAATCTAGTCGAACACCGGCACTTGCAGAGTTCGTGAGTCGACAATTACTTAGCTCACAACTTTCTACATCACGAAATTGAACCAAGGCATTTGATTTATTCCACATATCCCATTCGTGTTGTAAACCAATATCACCAGAGGTTACTACTTCCCTTTCTCCTCGAGTAAATGTTAAATCTTTAAATGCAATATTTTTTACTATTCCGCCCGTTGCATGACCATCCACGAGGATATAATTTGAAAGTAATGGGAAAGTAACTTGACCTGGAATATCATTTTCAGGCCAATAATAAACTAATTTTTCTTTAGTATTAATAACCCATTCACCAGGCGAATCTAAGTACTCAATAGCGTTTTCCACACGACAACTTCCTCCACCTTCCATTGCATGTAAATGCTTATCAATTTTACCCATTGGGTAAGTTGCTGGAAGAACAGTTTTAGCAATTCCTAATTTTTCATCAACTGAAGCTAAGGTTAAATAATTTGTTACATAACCCACATTAGGTTGAACAAAAATTTCAATATCTTCTAGATTTTCCCAGTTTTTTAAAATCTTAGACGGGTACCATAGAGTATTTCGATCTCCTGCTATTAATCCTTTCCAATCAATCCCGCCACCATCACCCCCAGTCATTACTTTGGTAGGTTCAAAACCTTTGGAATGTGCACGAGTTAATAGTTTCCCACGATCATATAAAGTGTAAAATCGTGATTTACCTGCTGGAAGTGCAGGTAGTTTTGCTACATAAACCTTTCCTTTGGCAATTGCAGGAATACGATTAGAAGACTTTGCTAATTGCCAGTCTTCAATAATCTGATCTGAAGAAAAAACAGGCTTTTCATTGGGATAAGCTTTGTAAACTATTTGAAATGAATCGTGATGACTGTCAAGAGTGTTGAATACTTCTGCTTCAGTTAAATGATATTCCCCTTCCCTGATTAAAACAAAGATATTTCTGTATAAATCTTTTTTTATCAACCGAACGGCTAGTTTAGCTCTTTTAATTGTGGCAAAAGGGCCATCAGTATTTGTTTCATTCGGTTCAGAAAGCTTTCCACTCCATAAATCATTTCCTTTTGTTGAAACAAAAAAATCAGCATACGGAGTCTCCACACCCTGTGACATCAATTGGGCCTTACTTAAAACGAGTAAAAGTAAAATGAAGTAAGAGCGAAAGATTATTTTTCCCATTTATTTAACAATTAATACTACTCTGAACGGAATAAAATAAATTCTCCCAGCGCAGGAGCTTCTTTTGAATTTTCTAGAATTATTCTAAGCTTTTGTGCCTTTATTGAAGAAAATTGTTCAGTACTTCCGGTTCCATTAGTAGAATTAGAAACTACAGATTTCCATAGGTTTCCATCCCAATATTGAAGTTCATGTTTCTGAATAATACCCGACCATGGATGCCATGGCTCCACTAAGGACATTGCATTCAATGAAAGTATTTCACCTAAATCAATTTCTAAAACTGCTTTATTTTCAGATTTTTTGGCACGCCATACCGTAGTGGGGTTGCCATCATTGAGATTTTTTGAACTGGAAAGACTATCAATACTGCTTACGTTAATCGATTTCCCAAATGTTGGAAGTGGAAGTACAATCGGTTCTCCTTCAAATTCAATTGCAATAACAGAACTCATTTTATCTGGCGCATATGCAGGTAATTGTAGTTGGTTACTAGCTTTGAATTTTGAAATTTGAAGACTTTTATCTGGGTCAGCTAATAAATAGGCGCGCTTTAGTTTGTTTCCAATTGGAACATCTAATTTTCCATTTTTAGGCCAATCAAATACATGTAAATAGATCTTTTGCCCTTTTCTAGTTGCTCTACCCCAGTTCAAATAATGAAAAGGGCTGGCTGTTGTACCATAAATGGATTCGCCATTTAATTGCAACCAATCACCCATTTCTAATAGGTTTTGTTGACATACCACAGGGATTACCCCCTCGGCATTAGGTCCAACATTAAGCAAAAAATTACCCCCTTTACTTACAATATCCACAAGTTTTTGTGTTAATTCTTTTGTTGATTTCCAGCGATCATCATACGCATTATAACCCCAATGCCCATTCATCGTCATACAAACCTCCCAATTGCGTCCTGGAAATCCAGTGGCTGGAATAAATTGTTCAGGTGTTTCTAAATCACCTCCCAAACCTGCACCAAGTCGATTGTTTGTAATTAATTGTGGATATTTGTTGGCAACTTCAGCTAATTTTTGAGTCATTCTCTTTGTCATATTCGTTGGTGTATCCCACCATAATACTGCCACATCTCCATAATTTGACAGAATTTCTTTTACTTGCGGTAAAGCAATCGTTTCGATATACTTATCCATATTCCCAACATGCGAGCTATCCCATTCTTTATTACCTGAAACTGCTCCTCCCGGATGATACCAATCTTGAGCTTGCGAATAATAGAAACCTAATTTCATGTTGTTCTTTCTACAAGCTTCTGCTAATTCTTTTAAAATATCACGTTTAAATGGAGTTGCATCGACAATATTATAGGGTGAAGCTTTAGAGCCAAACATGGCAAAGCCGTCATGGTGTTTACTGGTGATAACTATGTATTTCTGACCTGCTGACTTTGCTAATTTCACCCACTCTTCCGCATTAAATTTCGTAGGATTAAAATCTTTTGCAATTGCAGAATATGTAGACCTAGGTATTTTTGCTGTATGCATAATCCATTCACCATAGGTTGTGTTGTTCTCCCATTTTCCTGCTGGGACCGAGTATATTCCCCAGTGAATAAACATGCCAAATTTGGCATCCTTCCACCATTTCATTTTTGGGCTGTTTTCTTCAGTTAAAATTTTTGCTTCAACATTCTGAGTTTGCCCGTTAAAGGAATAAAAAACTAACACCATTAAAAAAATCAAGTTTTTCATAGAATAGGTTGTTTATATATTTTTAAAAAAATCCATTTTGAAATTGTAATGTCGACCTGCTTTTAACGAAATTCTTTTTACTAAATCACCGTATTGAATAGCATATATGCCACTAAATTTTGGATAAAGGCTAAATGAAAATAGTTTGCCTTTTTTCCAACTTATATTGACCTCCACATTTTGTCTTGCTTTTAATCCTACTATATTACCTTTATCCCATTTCGAAGGCAGGGCTGGCAGAAGATGAATAATAGAATTTTGACTTTGCAATAACATTTCCGCAACTCCAGAAGTGTATCCAAAATTTCCATCAATTTGAAAAGGAGGGTGAGCATCAAATAAGTTCGCATACACCCCCCCTTTTTCTCCGTATTTTGATTCCGGCATCGCAGGATATAGCAATTTCTTGATTAGTTTGTAGGCATTTTCGCCATCTAATAGTCTAGCATAAATATTAATCCTCCATGCAGTACTCCAACCAGTACTTATGTCACCCCTAGAAAGTAAAGATTTTTTTGCAGCCAATGCCAATTCTGGTGATTTAGAAAAGCTTATCTGTTTCCCGGGATGAACTGCGAATAAATGAGAATTATGTCGATGATGGTCAGTAGAATCATCTAAATCATACATCCATTCTTGAAGCTGCCCCCATTTTCCAATTTGCGGGCCTAACATAGAATCCCTAAGTTTTTGAATTTTTAGACGATGGGCTAAATCCACATTTAATTTTCGAGCTGCTTCTATGTAATTTGTAAATAACTCGTAAACAATCTGTTGGTCATAAGACACACCTGGATAGGAATTTTTATCTAACTCGTTCTTATTTGGTCCATGCTCAGGGCTCCATCCATCGGGGGTAATAAATTTCCCATTTGAAGATAAAACCAAATGGTTTTCCCAATAAGAAACTACATCTCGTAGCATGGGATATGCTCTCTTTTTTAAAAAAATTATATCACCAGTATATAAATAATGTTCCCAAAAATGTTGACTTAACCAAGCGCTCCCAGGTTTATGAAGTCTCCATTTACTACCACCTCCCATAATATTATTTGTGCTGTAAGCTAACCAACCATGTTTTACATTTAATATAGTATCTGAAGTAGACTTATTTACATTAGCTAAATTTTCTATCCAATCAAATAAAGGCATATGACATTCAGACAAATTAGTTTGTTCTGCAAGCCAATAATTCATTTGTACATTAATATTTGTTGTGTATTGTGAATACCATGCAGGTTTAAAATCTGCATTCCATATTCCCTGTAAGTTAGATGGTAACCCATGGGGTCTAGAAGAAGAAATTAAAAGGTATCGCCCATATTGAAAAATCAATTTTTCAAAATCATGATCATTGCTACTTTGACTGTAAGCAATTAATCTTTCATCTGTAGGCAAATATGTTTTCCCTACTCCAAGATTAAATTTCAATTTGTTATATAATTGCGAATAATCTTTTACATGCCGAGTCTTTAACTTTTCAAAAGAAGTAGATTGAATTTTGGTTACATTACTAATTAATTGATTGTGGGGGGATTTCCCCAAAAATCCTTCGACAGAATTTAACTTAAATGAGGTGCCAGCTACTAATGTGCAAACAATAGTATTAGAGTTCTTTATTATTAAGGATGAATCATTTTTAAACGTATTACCTCCAATTTGCTTTACGGATAATATTGATTCGTATTGTAACATGTTAGGTAAAATACCTTTAAATGATAATTGATTTCCATCCACTTGAGATGGATTATTTCGAGCATCTTTTAATCTAATTAATACATTAAGTGCGTTTGGTTTATTAGCTGAAATTTTTAAAACTAATGCGTGATCAACATTACTAATAAAATATTGATGCTTGAATTCTATATCTCCAATTGTATAACTTATTGTATGAATAGCTTGATCTAACGAAAGAATACGCTTATAATTAGAAATAGTTCTATTGCCCCAATCTAAATAGATATCTCCAAAAGGCTGATAACTCCCGATCTCTTTGGTTGTTCCCGTAGATAAAGAGCTTTCATTAAATTGTATTCTTTCTAAGTCGGTTCCTCCAAATACCATAGCTCCTAAAGAACCATTCCCTAAAGGTAGAGCTTCAAGCCAATGAGATGCTGGCCTTTTATACCATAATTCAGATTTACCAAAAAGTTGATTTGAACGTTGGCCCCATGAGTACTCGTGGCCAACTAGAAAAAAAATAGAAAAAACAATTAAGTGCTTGATGTTCATTTATTCCTCTATAAAATTCAAATCTCTTCCATGCGTTTCCTCGATTGTGTAAATAGCTAATCCGCCAAAAACAAAACAAACTATCCCAACAAGTGCCCCTGAATAAATTATGCCAATTTCTTGTTTGAGATTTCCGTAGACGAATGTCATAAGAACAACGGTTCCTCGTACCATATTTGGAATAGTTGTGGCGGCTGTTGCTCTAAGATTAGTTCCAAACTGTTCAGCACCGATTGTAACAAACATTGCCCAATAACCAATACCTATGCCCATCAACAGGCAGGTTCCATATAATTGCATTGTACTGTTAAGCCCTATAAATAGATAAAAACAAGCAAAAATTAAGGTGAAGACCATCATCAATCCAACTGCTTTTTTGCGTGATTGAAGGTAATGACTGAGCATTCCACTAAGTAAATCACCAATCGACAAACCAACGTAGCACCACATAATTGCTAATCCCGGCTTTATGTCAACAATACCCAATGCTTTCCCGAATTCATTACTGAAGGTGGTTAGGATTCCAATGACAAACCAAGTAGGCAGACCTATCGCGATACATTGAAAATACCTAAGTAATCTATTGGCATTCGTAAAAAACGAAAAGAAATTTCCCCTTTCTACCAATTTTTGTTCTTTAATGGTAGCAAATGCGCTTGACTCAAACACTCCAATGCGTAATAACAAAAGTGATATACCCATTCCTCCCCCAATAAAATAAGCTGTTCTCCAGGCAAATATCTCAACAGTAAAATACGCAAAAACCGCACCTAAAAGGCCTACACCAGCTACTAGTGAGGTACCTATTGCCCGAAGATTTTTTGGCAAACTTTCTGAAACTAAAGTTATTCCTGCACCCAGTTCTCCTGCTAATCCAATTCCAGCAACAAATCTAATTAGCTTATACATATCTGGATTTTGTACAAACCCACAAGCAATGTTTGCCAGAGAATATGTCAATATGGACCCAAATAAAACAGAAAGCCTACCTTTTTTATCTCCCAATACCCCCCACAAAATACCTCCAATAATTAAACCGGTCATTTGCCAATTTAAAATACTAGTACCAACAGAAGAGACTTGAAGTTCATTTAATCCGAGATCAATTAGACTTGGCACACGAACTATACCAAATAATAACAAGTCATAGATATCCACAAAGTAACCTAATGCAGCCACAATTACAGGGATACTAAATAATTGACTTATGTTAGATTTCATTGACGACATATTCCATTTTCTGATGCACTAAATAAATTAACCAACCTTTTGGTTGATGAACATCACAAAATTAAAAGCCAAAGACAATCTAGGATATTGAAATTTTATTAAGAACTAATGATATATTATCAATAAATAAAAAATTAGGCAAACAAGTCGTCAATTTATGGTGATTTATAGCGACCTGATTATTCTAAATGATATGTTTTGCGATATGCAAGTGGAGTCATCTGTTTAGTTAATTTAAATGCTCTATTGAAATTAGAGATATTTATAAACCCTGATTCGAATGCAACTTGATGTACGGATAATTTATTTTCAATTAGTAGTTTACAAGAAAACCCAATACGTACTTCTGTTAAATACTGTACATATGTTTTCTTCATTCGAGTTTTGAAATATTTGCAAAAGTTGGAAACAGACATATTTGACATGGCAGCCACATCTTCAAGGACTATCTTGGTGGAGAAATTGTTTATAGTAAAATCAATTACCTGATTTAAGCGATCCGTATGTAGTTTATCAACTTTGACTGAGAACAAACTTCGAGACATTGGAATTAGATCCAATGAAGACCCTAGAAAATCCAGCATTTTCACAAGTATCATCAATCGATCCAATGGACTGTTGGCTTGAAACAGTAAGTCCAAATACTCTAATACTTGAACTTTAGTAACACCTTCGATTTTAAGGCCGTTAGCAGACTTAACAATTAGATTTTGTACGTTCTTAAATTCAACCTTTTTCCATATTTCATCCCCTAAGAATGATGGTAAAAATTGAACCACTTGGGCTACAGCTAGCTCTGATTCTTCATTTTGATTTTTCCATACATGTGGCAAATTGGAGCCTACTAAAATCAAATCTCCATCCTGAAAAAACTCAATATTATCACCCACAAAACGAGTGCCTCTACCTTTAACAATATGTGTTAGTTCTAATTCGGGATGAAAATGCCATTTGTTGTAAAATTTCGAAAATCTATCAATTTTAGCTACAAACGCTTGCTCTGTAGTAGAATCAACTTTCTTAAAAATTGGCCTCATATTGAATTATATTCGTTAATTATATTTCAATATTAATAATATATCACTAAAAAAAGCTAAGATTTATCAAATTTCACTTTAATGTTACGTCTAATTTTGGGCTATAGTTTAAATCCACAATATCCTTTAATTATGACAGCTGCTCAAGAATCATTCTATATTCAACAGTTCAAGAATGGAGACAATTGTGCTTTTCAGGTTTTATATAATCATCATTACAAAAGCATTTTACGATATGGTAGATCTTGTTTTCCTTATTATGACGACGATTTAAAAGATGCTTATCAAGACATATTTATGTCATTATGGAAGGGAAGAGAAAGGCTGAATGAAGATATCGTTTTAGAACATTATCTAAAAAGAAGTATTAAAAACCACATGATTAAAGTAAAGAAAAATGAATTGAAATTTGATTCTATACCGGAAGATAAAGACAATTTAAGCCTTAATTTTTACGATGATTGGAATAAATTAGCTTCAATAATTGAGTCAGAAAATACCTCGAATCAAGAATGTATTTATAACCAAAGATTAAATCTTCTTACTAAAAGACAAAGATTTTTGTTTACGGAAAGATTCATAAAAGAGAAGTCCCCTGAAGAAATTATGGAGGAACATAAATTAGCCCGCCAAACCGTTTATAATACTATTTATAACTGCCTTACAGTCCTGAAAACTGGAAAGAAAAAAAATAACAATCAAATCATATAAAGTTTAGACCAATGTTACACAAACCCCTAGTAAATTACTAGAGGGTTTTTTGTTTAATTTCATTGATATTTAGCTTAAATTAAATGGAGGGACATCAGCCCCTCCATATTAACTAATCATTACTCAGGAAACTCCCGTATCTGTAAATTACTTGGCCACTCTGCCAGTTCGCCACCATGATAATGCCGTAATCTCATCGTTTTGCGAAGATGACTACCAAGCTG
>JACCDS010353746.1_pt1 | contig 27997 bp, 26 predicted proteins | sample 7446441 | NCBI WGS metagenome assembly JACCDS01 (sample SAMN15323445, study PRJNA562643) | freshwater metagenome | isolation source: river surface water | place: USA:Blue River Watershed | collected 2017-08-17 | reverse complement strand
GTGTCGTTATACCTCACTGCATTATCATAAGCATTAATTTTCTCGACTTTATCTTCAGATAATTCCTTAGGTAAATCAGATGCTTTTTTAAAATAATCATAAGTATCTGGATACCTGTACTTGTAAGACATATGAGTACCAATTAAATGAACAATAATGAGTTTTTTCTCCGCCTTATCTTGCAAAGCATGACTAAAAGGCTCGAGGACTTTTTCGTCAAAACTATATGAGTTCTGAGATCTGGCATTGTTTAACCATATCTGTTGGTCAGTTTGCTTAGCAAAAGTAGTAAGAATGGTATTTCTTGCTGTGAGCGTTTGTTGATTACTAATCCAGATTGTTTTGTAACCTGCTTGCTTCATCATCGCAATTAACGTTGGTTTCGTCTTATACAAATCCGGATGCAGTTGATCTGCAAAACTTAATACTTGTTCTAAACTTTCGATTGTATTTGGCCTAGATGCATAAACCCTTTTAAAAATCTTAAGCTCATTTTTGATTGAACTTAACTTAGGGTTTGTATCGCGATGATATCCATATATTCCAAAATGTAACCTTGTTGAGGATTCTCCAATAACAATCACAGCTGTAGTTGGCAAAGGCTTAACTTCTTCTTTAAAGTCTTGAAGCGGTTTGGACTGGTTAAATGTGTGCAAGAACAACTCAACCTCATTCAACTCCCTTTGATAATTTGCATAACCCAATACTAGTTGCCAAGGGGGAGCGGATATAAAGTGTTTGTTGAGACTTTTATAAACACTGCTTAATTTATTTTGCTGAATAGCACGAATGATAGGATAAGAAAAAATTAACGCTAGAATAATGAGTGCGAAGAAATAAGATTTTTTCAAGCTTATATTTAAGAATGCTGGGATTTTTTTCCAAATAAAAAATGGAATAATCGAAAAAATAAATACCTTAATTAATATCGAAAAACTTAAATAATTTTTAAGGTACTCCGAAGACTCTGCTTTATTAGATTCAAAAATAATAAAAATTAAACTTTGAGAAAGCTCTTGTTTGTAAACTAAAAAATAGGCAAAAGCTGGTAAAGCAGACAGCCAAATTAAAAGCCCCACTATCAGAGTGACATTTCTTGTTTTTTGAGGAAACAAAAATATTGGAACCAACCAAAATACAGTAGTTAGTGTGGTGTCCTTAAAGCCCTCAAATGAGGTTGCACCAGACAAGGTTAAAAGTAGTTGTGTTGTACTTGTAAGATACCAGAACAACAAAAAGATCCAACCAATATCAACCCAGAAAATACGCTTATTCAATTGTGTCATGTTTATACTTTCTGTTTAATGCGATTAATTAACTGGGGATTCTTTAAGAAGACCTAACTTAAAATCAACTGCAGCAGTTTGATAATAAGCAATTGCTTCCCGCATTAACTCTATGTTTACTTTTGTTTTGATTGCTTCAAATGTTGAAGGGTCTATTTGATAGGCCTCAACCTTTTGTTTTGGTAACAAAACGATTAACTGATTATTTTTGTAATAACCCAAGGATTGATAATTACTAATAAAAGCTCTGTTTTGGGGATTACTTTTTTCAAATACATTTTGACCAAAAAAGTATTCTAACCCATGAAACCCCATCACTTCTAACAATGTTGGCGGCACATCAATTTGGGAAACTAAAGATTTAAAGTGATTTGGTTTAACAATTTTTGGGCCGTAAAAAATCATAGGGATATGATACTTAGCCACCGGAAGCTGAGTCTTGCCAGCCACAGAGGCACAATGATCGGCAACAATCACAAACAAAGTGTCATCGAACCAAGGCTTGGTTTTTGCCTGAGCTAAAAATCTACCGATTGCGTAATCTGTGTATTTAACTGCAGCCTTGCGTGAGCCTTGAGGCAAATCAATACGCCCATCTGGGAATGTATAAGGGCGATGGTTACTCGTTGTCATAACCTGAATAAAAAATGGCTTGGAAGACGCTACCGTTTTATCAACGTACTGCAAGGTATTATCAAACAAACTCTCATCAGCCACACCCCAAACATTTTCCATCACAATACTTTTAGGATCGAAATTTGTTCGATCAAAAACTTTGTAATCATTAGCGCTAAAGTACGCATTCATATTATCAAAGTAGCCGTAACCACCATAAATAAAAGCTGTACTCACCCCTTGCTGTTCCAAATACTCGCCCACTGTACTTAAATGTTGATTATGCGGGCGCCTCACAATCGCCTGCCCTGGGATGGGCGGAGTACCAAGTGACAATGCCTCTAAGCCACGCACCGTTCTTGTTCCTGTTGCATACAAGCGATCAAACACCAGTCCTTGCTTAGCGATTTTATCTAGCTCAGGAGTCAATTCTAGTGGACTGCCATATGCACCAAGATATTCAGCCGAAAGACTTTCAACCGTAATCATCACAACATTTTTAGGTCTTTTAATAAAAGGTGCTTCAGGATTTTTGGCATCAAATAAATTTGATTGGGGATGTTCACTTCGAAGCGACTTCAAAATACCTTTAGCTTCTTGTCTATCCATGGTGGAATAAAAACGCTCATAATCTAGATCATTTCTTCGCATTGCAGCAGCAAGACTATACAAGCCGTTCATGCTTAACTCTTGCGCGTAAACATTCTCTGAGAAGGCAGTTGCCTGATCAATATTGCTAAAAAAGGCACTACAAATCGGCAATGTAGCTGCAACTATTAATAGCTTTACGCGCTGTTTCCAATTAAGTGGAAATGTTTTAAACGTAACGAAACGGCGAATCAATATCACTAACGAAAAACTCAAAACAGCAATAGCAATTAAGATTGCTGGAATAGGATATGACTCTCTGATATTACCGATTACTTCATTGGTATAAATTAAATAATCTACTGCAATGAAATTAAATCGGGTCGTAAATTCTTGCCAAAAGAAATACTCTGAAATTAATCCAAAAATTATCGTAAAAATGATGATTCCTAGAAATACCCATCTAAGATGGCTACTTATTTTGCTAGTTTTAAATTTATTTGGGATAAGTGCAGTCACTAATAAAAGTGGTGCAATCCAATAAGCAAAAGTGGCAACATCAAACCATGTACCAACAGCAAATATTTTGAATGTATCAAATGGAGTCAAATCCTGTTGCGGAATCTGTGTCCATAAAAAGACTCTCAATAAAGCCCATGCAAGTATTGATACACAAAAAACAACAAATGAAAGAGATGATAATTTTTGACGGGGAATTGACAACATATTGGATCAGTAAAAGTATAAGTAACTTATTTAGATCGCAATATGCATGCCATACCAGAGAAAATTTAATTAATTTATTGAATACATCGACTTACTAATACTGCCCCAATTAATAAGCGCTCATGAAACCTATTCAATGATTAATAAAGCGCAAACATTGCAGTGATTAATGCAAGGTTTGCGTAGACTTCAATCATTGAAAACAAAAAAAGCTGCACTAGGCAGCTTTTTTGTTCGCTTAAAATTACTTAACTATAACGTGAATACTTTTGCGCATCATTTCACCATAAGACTGATGCAAGCCGTTTGCAAATTGAAGTGTCAACGTATATTGACCACTAGGTAAAGTCACTAAAGTTTCAGTCTGACCTTTACCAAAATGAATATGTCTCTCGTCTGCAGGAACTACCTGACCAGCAGCAATTCCTTCTGTATTAATGAGCAAATGATGGTGACCTGTATTAAGCGTTGTATCTCCAGCAGGTGCAACAGACATCCCAAGCACAGCAAACTTCACTTTAAATGGACTAGTCACAACATCTCCATCCTTAAGATCGACAAAATCCACACCCTGATCATCTGCAAAAACAACATCCATAGAAACAGCTAACAACAGAATCAATAAAACTTTTATTGCTTTCATATTCACTCCTTTTTTGTTTAGCCTATCGATTATCAAATGAAATAAAAAAGCCCCAAGGCTATTCACACATTGGGGCTTTTAACAGTACTTTTACTTCTTAAATGGTGGGCTGGGGACAACAAAACATACATAATAACATTATGTTTTAATTGTTTATTTATAAAATAACAAATGCATGTTACCAACAAAGTTACCAACATAATAAGATCTCTTTTAAATTACAGGCACTATTATTCAACCAAATAAAACTCTCAAAAGTACACCCCCACCGTACCACCACCCCCCACTTTTTGAATCTGGTTCCATCTTGGCATACTTACACTGTGTTTTGGACGAAAGATTATCTTTTATTTAGTTAGATCCAATACACACCTCCCAAATTTCTCTGTACCACCTTTAAAGCCTAAATCGTAACACTGTTTTTTTGCGCTTATTAAATCGAGCGAACGGTTTGTAGGTTTAATATCTGATTTTGATCTTGCAGGGGTTATTTGAAGCTCAATAGGATCGACCGGAATAATTTCCACAGTGGGCTGATATGAATTTTGGCGAACTGGCAGTGATGTATTTTGTGATTTCTCTATACATGTATACCGATAAATTTTTTCACCAATGAAATTGGTGTATACAGTTTGAATATCGTTTGAATCAAGCTTTCGATTTATCTTAGAACATTCATCTTGCATGACAGATAAATAATCAGCGAGTGGCTCAGCGTGAAGCTGGCCATAAAAGCTAGTGGAAGTTGGTCTAAAAATTGGGTATCCCATAGATTGACCATTTTGATAATTATATGTGGCGCACCCAGCCAATCCAAAAAACAAAGTCAAGATACTTTTATTCATTTCATAAGCTCCAAAACGCACTTTCCAAATTTTTCAGTACCAGCTTTAAATCCCAAATCGACACACTGCTTTTTTGTGCGACTAATCTTCGCTGTGTTGTCCACTTGAGTTTTTGAAAAAGACTTATCAATGCAAGCGGGAGGTTTTGCTTGATTGAATATGCGAGCTTTTGAACAACTAGTAACTATCATGTTTTCAAGAGTCTCTTCAGATGAGAGATTTACAATATAACCTGTCTTGTTATCTATATATTTCTTAGTTGTACAATTTATTTGAAAATCATAGTCGTCCCAACCTGCATCTGATCTATGCCTTAAGTTAAATTCAATATCATCACCGTGAATATCAAAAATCCAGATTATTTTCTTATCAAACTCGTATTTTGTAGAGCTGCAAACATCAGCTTTAGCGCTGATTGAAAAGAACACGCTTACTGCAAAGAGCGTAGAGGCGATTAATGTTTTTAATAACACACAGCTTTCCTCAAGTTAGGGTCATACCTACAATTAATAAGGCTGCCAGAAGGGGTTGTAATTCTGTAGTTTTCCATAGCCCTAAATGAATTGTTATTGGGCATTGATGGCGGGATTGGCATCATCCCTGCAGTAGCCATTGAAGCATCTCTAGCAGATTGTCCAGCACTCATTCTTAACCCAAGTTCCAGTAGCTTAAGACCTTTTTGCCGTTCTTTTTCTTTTTCAAGTGCAGCTAACCTAGCATCATATTCAGCTTTTTGTCGCTCATATTCTGCAAGCCTACGAGCATATTCTTCATCATTTCTTCTTTGAAACTCTTCTTGTTGACGACGGAAATATTCAGTCGCCTGGTCTTCGTAGCTTTCTTTGGATTTTGCTTGAGAAGTAACTGCGCTTCGTGAGCTTTGTTGTTCTTGCTGGGTCTCGCCAGCTTGCCCTCTTTTTCTAAGCTCCAGAACACAATCACCAAACGCTGGTGTTTTAGGTTTAAACCCGATGTCTTTACATGTCGCTTTATATGAATCCAGCTCATCAGCTATCGATGTGGATATGTTTATAATTAAAAATGCCATAAAGAATAGCAATGATTTCATTTGGTTAACTCCAATACACACTTACCAAACTGTGCAGTTTTTTGATTGAAACCTAGATCAGTACACTTTGATTTGGCTGTCTCAATATTCATTTTTTTGTTTTCAACTTGTGAGCCTTCTTTTTCCTTCAGTTTTTCTGTAATGACCATATCCTGAACTCGATCCTTCGCTCGACTTCCATCAGCAAGAATCCCAGTCTTGCCATATGTACAGACACTCTCTACAAAATATCTTACCCAATAATTCGGCTGTTCATTCGTTAGATATACTTTTTTAGAGTGTGTTAAGGATGGTTGTGAGCAATTTATAACCATTCCTTCTGATAGAGGAAGTATTTGCCGATTATTAATATTGTAGGTTCTGGATGTCACATCATAAATTTCTTGAGTTTCATTCTGCTTAACAACTTCATCAGGGTACCAGCCCAAATGAGTATTACTTGAAGTAGCAGCATAGCCATAAATCTTTTTATTTTCATTGGTCATAACACCGCAAATCATATGTTTGGGTATAGCGCCTACTTGGTCATCAAAGTAGGTAGTAGGTATGCTCATGGAAAAACTTTTGTCAAAATAACCAGGGCTGTCAATTGTATTTTTTTCACAGTTTATTCTGCTCCAGAATATATTCGATGTGTACTTTTTACTTTTAGAATCAAACGCAGCCCATGGTAAAAAAATTGTACCGTCATTTACCTTAACTTTTTTTGTAAAATCAGCCGCAAAATAATTCGAAGAATTTATTGAAAAAATCGTCCAATTCCACTCCAGACTTTTGGGGTCTTGCTTAACTATTTCTGGTATTTCTTCTCCTGATGAGAGTAATGGTAATAAGCCGAGAAATATTATTAATATCGTTTTTTTCAATTTCATACTCTCCTTATAAATAGGGCTAAAGCGCCTAAGAGACCGACGATTAAGCAGGTTGTATGAAGCCAACCTAAACTGATTGTTCCTAATAAAACATTTGAATCAGTGAACGGACTTAACGGTTTAATATCATCATGCATAAAACTATCTAGAAGCAAGTGAGACCAGGCGCCAATAAGTGCGCCTGACCATGCAGCAGTTTTACTAATCTTCCTCTCGCTTGCAAACCATCTAGCTTCAGGTTTACCACGTATCTCATCGTTCCAAATTTCAATAGCTAGCTCACACCATTTCTTTCCGAAGGTAGCGCATAAGAAAGCTATCAAAGTAGCTCCAATGATTGTGTGAAATAACAGATGCTGCGGGTTCATCGTAACCAGAAATAGTGTTATGGGCTCTAGATCAATGATGATGTTTGTTAGGGCAAAAACTGACCAACTAAAATGCTTTGGAGCAATTGCTTTGACTGGGGTTATTGCTATCAGATGGAATGGAGTTATTGGCATTAATTTTGTTTCGCACTTAACTTGTAACAGCCTCATAAAATCTAATTATCTCAGGATCACAGTGAACATCACTTATTCTTATTGGCCTCGTTAGTGAAATGCCTTCTAAAGTCGGACAGCGACTCAATGCAACATAAGTCTGACCAGATGCAAAAGCACCGTGTGACAAATCAACATTAATCTTACTAATCGTCTTGCCTTGGCTTTTATGAATAGTCACAGCCCAAGCCAACATCAATGGCAATTGCTTATATGATCCAATAACTATAGGTTCAATTTTCTGGGTCTCTTTATTAAGCTCGTAAGCGTAAGACTCCCATTTGAACTGTGGCACATCTACAACTATGACTCCCTGTTCGTTTTGTATTTCAACACGAACCCTACCATATACAATTTCTTTAACGGTTCCGATAGTTCCATTAACCCAACGTCTAGGCGGGGGTGAGTTGGCTGTAAACATTACCCTAGAACCAACCTTGAGTCCTAAATTAATTGGAGAAGGTAAGTTTCGCTCATCAACATTGAATTTACCTTCTAAAATCCCGTTAAACTTGAAAAGTGGCCCAGTTAAGCTGCCCAACTCAGTGGCATTTATTAAATCGGCTTTTTTATTGGTCGTTGTCAGTGTGATTGCATCTAGATTTAGGGGTTGAGTTTTGTTGTAACAATTATTATTAAGCTCATCGAGAACATTTTCTAAATCGTCACTTAATCTCAAGTGACTGAGCAACTTTGAAAAGCTAGCTTCCTTCTGCCTAAATACTTTTTGGAGCTCAACCATAACCAACTGCTTTTCATATAGCGCCTTTGCAGCAAAGAAAAAAGCAGATTTATAGCTTTGAGAACGTAAGACTTGCATGTCTTCTGATGTCACTACGGGTGGCAGTTGGAATAAGTCCCCAACAAACAGAACTTGAACACCTCCAAATGCAGCACCTTCAACAGGGCCATTTAACTTCAGGAATTGATCGATTGCATCAACCATATCCACCCTAACCATAGATATCTCATCAATGATTAAAAGCTTGATAGAGGCATACAGCTTGCGATCGGCTAATTTCTTAACATCCGTTTCGGGGAAAACGATTCTTGGGGGCAATTTAAAAAACGAATGAATTGTCACACCGCCAACTTGCAGAGCTGCTACGCCAGTGGGTGCAACCACGGCAACACTGCCAGAAAACTTTTTCATTAAATATTTAATTAGAGTCGTTTTCCCAGTACCAGCACTGCCGCTTACAAAAATGAATGGAGCGCCATTATCAAGGGCATCAATAACAGCTTTGTAGTCTTCCGTAATTTCTATTTCTTGTGCGTGCTCCTCAACGTGTGTTTCCTTCTTGATCGACGGTTTGCTTATAGGCTCCCTAGTGGCAGCTTCACGAGCATGATCAAGACTGACTGTTTTAGCCCCAACCAACCCTTTTAATTTATCGAGAAGACTCACCTTAAATATCTAACTTAGGCAATGCATTAACAATCTTCATCGTCTCAATGCTCACTGTGATCACTCTTTGGAAAAGCTCTAATGGGTATTTCGGGTTACCCATCGTCTCGATTGCCCAATCATTGGCATCGTTCACAATTCCACTTTCTTTGTGTGTTGTAACAGACTGACGTTCCATTACCCATTCAAGTGCTGGCTTGCCAGCTACAATATATTCATACGCTTCTAAAGGAATATCTTTAATGGTAATTTTGCTATTGTAAATAACGGTAGATTTATCTGCTCTATTCGCATACTTCATCTGAGTAACTCTAAAGTCAGCATTATCCAAATTACTAATCGCAGCATTACCTCCAATAAAATTCACAGGGTAAGGCTTTACGGTCTCATAGTTAATATGAAGCTCTGCTAATTTACGACCTGCTTTACTAAACGCCCAAAAGTCTTCAGCTTTCTTAACACAAGGAATTCTTGGTAGTTCCTTAGTTAAATTATCTTCATATTTAGATCTATATTCTTCACTGTGCAATAAACCGTATATATAGTAAAAAATGTCTTCTTTATTTATTTTTTCACCAGGGTAGGCTGATTCAAAATAGTTCAAACCTTCCTTTGTAATGCCATCTGTAGCCTCATAAGGCTTGGTTAACTTTTCATCCTGATCTAATAAATCACCCTGCTGACTTGTCTCAGAAACATCATTTGCTGGATTATTCAAAAAGAATTTAAATGGGAAGCACTGCCCTTTCTCTATGGTATCCAGACTTGAAACATGATTCATCATCAAAACTGAAAAACCACTTCTTGAGCCAACACCAGAAACACAAATAACCTGGTTTTCTAAAGAGGATTTAGGGTATATCTTTGGCATTTGAGAAACCATCTCATTAAAATGGCGATTGAAATACATCCATTGTTTTATAAACGGCCTGTAAGTTCCAACTACAAAATCGCCTTCTTCATATTTCCTAATTACACATCTACTGAGGTTTGATTTAGTTGCCCTGGTCCAACTTATCTTAGTTGGATCATTATTTATAAAATCACCTATATCTATAGTTTGAGTATTATTCTGAAGAGCTGCCTTATATCTATTCACTTCTGAATTATAAAACTCGATCATTTTCTTAATATTTGAAGAAACTTTAGACCTAGAAAAGTTATAGCACCAAGCATCTCTATTTGTAGTTACTCCTAATGAGTAATTCTCGAAGAGAACGGGCAAACTTTTATCTTTCTTGTCACCTAAGCTAATGTAATTATTGAAACTAATATCTCTGTGATTTATCCAATCACCATACTCGTCTGGCTCAACTTTTTTCCATTCATTGGAGTTAAGAATTCCAGAGATGCCTTTGAAATCTCGAAGAAGGTCTTTCTTTTCGTTAACTTTTAAATCGTCACCTATATCGTGGTAATAAATATTTCCATGAGTTTTCGCATTAGGATTCTTAACAAAAAGAGTGATAGCAATTCCCGTCATACTTCCATTATCAAAAATATTCTGTCCTTCTTTTGCTTTACCTTTGCTCAGCATATTTTTACGAATATCACCCCTTAAATTCAGGACATATATATTTGTGAACTCTTCAACTAAGCACTTTCTCATTCCATCCATAGCAGGTTTTTCGATAAAACCACTACCAGAAACAAATCCAATAACACCAGCATCCTTAATCAAATCAGATGACCAACGAATTGCTCGAATATAGGAATCGTATAAATTCTTTTGTAAAATCGCAGTAGATTTTTTGGCGTATGTATTTCGAATTTTTTCATCTAAGTGTGTGTATTTGATATTTGCATTATTATCATTCTCACTTTTTTGACCTGATGAATAAGGTGGGTTACCCAAGATAACACGAATATCTAGATTCTTTTGGCGAACCCTACGTGCACTGTTGTCTACAAGCAGTTCACTTACTAAGTCATCCTTTTCGTGTAATTGGAAAGTGTCTGTAAGGCAAATTCCCTCGAATGGCTCATAGTCAACCTCACCATTCTCAGACATTAGATCGTGATAAACAGATTCAATGTTAATAGCCGCAATGTAATAAGCTAGTAGCACAATCTCATTCGCATGAATTTCATTTTTATATTTATGTGCTAGCTGCTCTTTGCTAATGAAGCCACTTTGTAACAAACGAGTTATGAATGTTCCTGTACCAGTAAATGGATCCAGAATATGCACATTTTCACTGCCAAGGGTCTGACCAAACTCGCTCTTAAGCACATCATTAACGCTGTGTATAATGAAATCAACGACCTCAACTGGTGTATATACGATACCTAACCGTTCGGTCATTTTCGGAAACGCGGTACGGAAGAACTTATCGTAAAGCTCCACTACAATCTTTTGTTTACCTGACGCGCTATCAATACCCTCTGCACGCATTTTTACGCTGTCATAAAATCGCTGGAGAGTATCTGCTTCTTTATCAATATTGTGTTCTTGGAGCACATCTAAAACATCCTGCATCGCTAAAGACATTGGATTTTTAGATGCAAAGCTATAACCTTCGAATAAAGCATCAAATACTGGCTTTGTTATAAGGTGTTGCGCCAACATTTCGATGACTTCATCATCGGTAATAGCATTATTGAGGTCATCACGAATTTCATGAGCGAAGCTATTAAAAGCTCCAATTTCATTAATATTATTAGGATTTTCTAAAATAGATTTGATGCGATCAATGTGTGTTTTGGCAATCTTAGCAATATCCTTAGCCCAATCCTCCCAGTGACTTCGGTTACCGCATTTTTGAACTACCTTGGCATAGATGGCACGTTCAATTTCACCAATCTCAAACTGTAGGTCTACTTGCTGTGGAGTTGGAGTATCGCCATTACCAATTTTATTTTTACCACGTCCTGGGATTTTAGTTTTAGTTGCTTCGCCAGGAAGAGATTTAGCTCTAGATGCAATCTTGTCAGTAACAGCAATTACTTCCATTTTGCTCGTATCACGGCCGATAAGATCAAGTTTATTAACCATTGCATCAAATCGGTCATCATGGCTTCGTAAGGCCTGCAAGACCTGCCATACAACCTTGTATGTGACGTTATCATTTAATGCTTCGTGCGGCTCAACCCCTGCTGGAATAACGACAGGTAATATGACATAGCCACGTTTCTTACCTTCCGCTTTTCTCATCACCCGGCCTACAGATTGAACAACATCAACCTGTGAGTTACGGGGTGTCAGAAATAAAACAGCATCCAAAGCTGGGACATCAACCCCTTCAGACAAACAACGTACATTAGATAAAATTCTGCAGGTGTCGACATCAGGTTCTGCTTTAAGCCAATTGAGCTTTTCTTCTTTTTGGCTTGCATTCATGCCGCCATCAATATGCTCAGCCTCACAATTTAATTTGAGTGATATGGCTTCGTTTGCAGCTTCAGGATTTTCTTGTAACTCTTGATTTTTATATGCCTCAACAACCTCTGAGAACATACCTGCGATATTTTTTGAGCTGACTTTATGCGTTTTGCTCTTACCTTGAATGCTAGGCTCGATGACCTGACAAAAGGCTACGGCTCGTCTCATTGGGTCAGGATCAGTCGTTAGGTCCTCTTGTGTATCCTGCTTTGAAAGTGCTTTCCAACACCCAATAATCTTCGCTGCATCATCAACCTTTAACTGATTGTTTTCATCTGAAAGTAGAAGTTGTAATCGACGATTAATATGTGTTTCTTCAACAGCTAGAACAATGACTTTATAATCTACCAAAAGGTCTAATCGAACAGCCTCGGAAAAGTTAATAACAAATAGCTCTTTACCATAGAGCTTCTCATCATCCATTGAGCAAAGAGCAACGTTATCTTTTTCGGCACTTACTTTAGCAACTTCACCATAAATCCTTGGCGTTGCTGTCATATAGATACGTTTTGAAGCTTTGATAAAAGAAGCGTCGTGGACTTTCACAAAGTTTGACTCATCTGCGTCGTCAAATGTTGCACCTGTTGTTCGATGAGCTTCGTCACAAATAATTAGGTCAAAATCAGCAAGGCCATGTTCTTTTTGTGCCCGACTAATTACATCAATCGAGTGATAAGTTGAATAGACTACGCTCATATGTTCAGCGTCATGACGCTTTTCCATTTCCAATGCTAAGCGGCTTGGCTCTGTAGTGGCTGGATAACGTAGCTCATGTGTCACTGTTTGAATTAAGTCATCTTCATTTTTACGCTTCTTACCTACATCCGAATCTGAACAAACTGCAAAGCTATGAAGTGGCGTTGTGGATTCTTGAGTCCACTCAGTAAGAGTTTGTGATAGAAGCGACAGGCTGGGGACAAGAAATAAAACTCGTTTACCTTTACCAGCAAGCTCCTCTGCGATTTTTAAACCTGTGAAAGTCTTACCAGTACCACAGGCCATTATTAACTTGCCACGATCAGCTTCAGTTAACCCAATCTTCACAGCATTTAAAGCATTAGTCTGGTGAGGTCTTAACGTTTTTTTGGGTTTGATTACTGGAGCCTGATTAGGTTGGAATTGTGACCAGTCGATCTGACTATTCTCTAGATCGTTGAGATCAATTTTACTGATGGGAGGGTTTTGATCATTTAATGCGTCTTCAGCATTCTGAGACCAATTGTTTGTTGTAGTAACAATAATACGATGCGTGAAATATTTTTTACCCGATGCCGTAAAAAAGCTATCGATGTCGGACTTTTGAACTCGATAATCTTCAGCATAAAATTTGCACTGGATTGCATGAAACTCATCAGTGCCTCTTGTCTTGGCAACCAGATCTATACCTGCATCATTTTTAGGTAGCCCTTGAGATTCAGCCCATTCTGCATAAGTCCAAACATTGCTGTAAAGATCTTTATAACTGGCTTCGTTCTTAAGGTATTGAATGGTCAGCAATTCAAAATAAGTACCTTTTTCTCTTTCAGTTTGTGAGCTGTTTCTAAAGCTATCTAATAAATTTTGAAGCGCTGACATGTCTAAAATCTTTACCATATTGATTAGTAGCTAATCATAATACATATCTAAAGCACAAAACTATTTGATAACAAATCCTAGATAATTATTTTTTTAATTTCATCTAAAGACTTGATTCTAAAGTAACCTGATGCTTTGCGACCCCTTGTACGAGTTGCACTTGTCATATTTAACAGATACATAGCGTCTTCAATCTGTTGTAGCCTGCGTGAAGTTGCACTTTGTTCTAATTGAGCTTCTAGTGTGCGTTTGCCATGAACGAAGTTAACGTGGTCTTTGCCGCTAACAATATTCTTACGGGCACCATGAAGCCTACAAGTTCTGCATCCATAAGCTGCAGGGTTCTTACATGGTTGCTTAGTTCGCTTCGTTAACGCTGTACACTGTTTCGCGCCATGAGAGAGACTGGGTAGTGGCATAAATTATTTTCCTGTATTGTTTAAAAAGTTTAAATTCTTAGGAGCTTAAAAGTGAATCACTCCCTGCCAACCATATCTTCATTAGAAGAAGAGTTAGAACAATATAGTGACAATGGTTTTGTTAGATTCTTTTTTCCGACTCAGATATTCTGTGGAGTAGCAATGGCACTGCTTTTTTATTTCAGCAGCCCTGAAGACAACTACGCTGTATCTCCAGAGACAGGGGTTTTTGTTGGACTTTGTTATGCATGGTTTTGGTCGCGACTGATAACAGCCGAGCTCTCAGCAAATAATGCACTTGTAGAGCGCATAACTAAAGAGATTTCATGGCTGAAAAAATGAGTAGCTTTATTTACACTAGCTGCAAGGGCTAATCGACAGTACGATTTTTTATTATTACGGTGACCTATACAAACAAATTTAACTTTATTGCCAGAATTGCCACTTAAATCAGAAAAGTTTTTTCTATATCTACTGTATTTATTTAAATTAATAAAAGAAGTGGCAACAATGGCAATCCCCCTCAAACCATTATCAGACCGAACTTTCTTAGCACCAGATAGCTGGCTTCGCTTATGCAACAGTGGCAACATCTTCAAGCAGCTCCCATTCGACACCCGTTCCCAACATTACTTCAAACTCTTTTCTAGCAACATCGATGTGCGGTAATTCATAACCACGCTCTTGTTTGTTGAGTATCTTCTTCCTTGCAGCCTTAGCACTTGGGCAGATAGCTTTTAAAGTTGATGCTATATGTTGCTGTTGAATAGGGTTGTACCTTCCAGCATTTTTATCGTACTCCTTGTATTTATCAATCAGACTCTGAGAAGACTTAAAAATAGGTTCATTCCATTCTTGATACCCATCAAACAACCCTGACTGGAGCACTTCATACCAGAAGCGTTCAAAACCACTTAGTGACTGCAATCTTTGACTGAGATGCTCTTCAGTTAACGGCCTCTTTCTAACGTTAAAACTTGATAAGTCTAGATTTTTGAGGTCATACATCATTGCAGCAATTACATTATCATCATCAAGCGCATCATTAACTGCATCGAAGTAAATCTGGTCTTGTTTATGCACTGAGGATAGACGAATAAATAAGAACCTACGGTCGTCCTTATCAACGTGTGCAAAGTGACTGTGATTACTAGCAGCAAAAAGCCTGTGGTATGAATCTATCGTTCTCGAAGGTTGATGCTTTTGTTCGATTCGACATGTTGGCTCGGTGACTAAGGACTTAAGTTTATCTAGTGACTTCTTATCACCAGCAAACAACGCCTCATCCATACAAACAACATAGTTACGCTCAAGCGATGCGTTAAACTGGCCTGTAACCTCTCCGATATCAGATACTTGAAGGGTAGTGCGCTGCCAAACTCTGCTTAAAAGATTATAAAACCTGCCCTTCCCTGTGCCCTGCCCTGATAAAAAAACTATCATAATCCCAGGCTTCTGTTCAGGGTGTTGAAGCATATGCGCTAGATACCTAATCAGATAATCAAATAACGCTACGTTGTTATCGCAAATGACCGTGTGAAGGAACTCTTGAATTACAAACCAATCCCCAAGCAAAGGCTTTATTGATGGATCTATCCAGTAATTCAGGGTGCTAGCGGGAAGCGAAAGAGGACTAAACGCAACTTCGTCATAGACATGTGTGTTTGGGTTATTAACGAAATTTGTGAATTCATCCTTTGGTTTACTAGCGAACGGAAGGTTTTCTAACTCACGCGTAATTAGAATTTGACCTTCGGGCCTTCTGTAGAGACTTATCTCTTTAGCTCTTCCCGCCAAAACTTGTGCAATTTGGGCTCTATCGACGATTCTAATTTCGCCCGACAAGTTTATTAGAGCAAATTTCTGTTGGAGTATTGTTAAAGCGTTAAGCGGCTTCTGCATATTAAAAACATTAGGCATGCCACCCCCCTGTTTTTGCGTGATGGGCTAATGTCCCAAGCGTTATAGGATTTGCAATAACAGGACTATAGCTGTTTACCACATTATAGAAACTGGTCTCATCAAACCTGTCTGGCGATGTTTCACACCAATCTCTAGCTAAATCTTCTGCGCAATTCCATCCGGTGCTAAGTAAACTCCAAACAATGTCACGGTAGGTATAGTAATCGCAGTCTGCAGAAACATAAGCAAGCTTGGATTTAACTTCAGCAATATTCCTCGGAGTCTCAGCGAGACCAGACAAGACCCTTTTGCTCGCATTTGAATTCTGAGTAAGCAACCCCAACCAAATCTGAAACAACTCGTTTGGTAATGAAGGTAAATTTAATATCGAACCTGCTCCGATATATTGGTATTGGCTGCCACTTGGGTGAATACTTGGAGGTAATACATCCTGCACTGTTAAACCGTTCGCTGCTGAACACCTAAACTCAACCACCATGGTTTTATTTGTTGCCTTCACTTGCTTGCTTGGTAGTGTCAAACCTAAAGGCATCTTGTACAAGAGTTTTAGGCTATTAACCTTGCCTGAATGAATTACAACAGCGTCTTCCGCCTCGAGTAAACTCATCAAATCAACGTCCTGTGCATTGAACCATGTGCGTGCTGCTTTAAAGTCGTCTAGATCAATTGCACAGGTTGGTGATGAGCAATATGCATGAGCAATCCCTATATTTAGGTTCTCTGCGAGGTTAGCTTGATTGGGGGTTGTCAAAACATTTTGTATTAAGTTCCAACCTGGAGTTACAGGTCCTTTAAATCCTGTAGCAATTGGAACAAGGGCTATGCCATTGGCTAATAGGTCTTGGATACTAGGCATGATGGAATCCTTCGAAGTTGGCTAATGACGGTAAAAAAACAATCTCATCTACCAAACCATCATTAATTGAATCAAAAACAACCTTTGGAAGGTCTACTCCATACCACCATGCATTAAAAAAATTACCCGCATGCGCTTCTAAAGCGAGACTGCTTGTCACTGTCCAATCAATATTTGGTTGCACAATCACATTATTAAAACTAGCTTTAATAATTTCATTCTTATGTTTGGTATTTCCAGCATCAAAAGAATCATTACATTTAGGGCATAAAGCAAATAATGCCGAAACTGTCTTACCTGTAATTTCTCCTGGGAAGGCTAATATTGCAGACTTGGCATCGAAGTTACTCTCACAATGAGGGCATTTCCCGTTAGTGTTTGTAGATTTAGTCATTACCTGCCCTCCTTCTCAAGACGAGCACATAAATCTTCAATATCTGACTGCAGCCAAGCGGTTGTTCGTGGCGCTATTTTTATTCCTGCAGGATAGCGACCATCTTTAATACCTTGCCACCAGGCTGAACGACTTACTGGTATTTTAGTTAGTACGGTTGGTAGTCTATAAAACCCAATTGATTGGGTAGTTTGTGTATCTGTTTGCATCGTAATTTCTCCAGATGGGTTAAAAACAATGCAAATATCTCAATTTGAGTACAAACGGTCACAGGAGTGAAATGCAGCATTTCAATCCGGCAATTTGAAGGTTCTTTCATGTTTATCAGGATTTTGTGCCCAGTAGGTCTTCAAAGTCTCCTCAGTGAATCCAAACGCTTTTATATCTTTAAATTCCGGGCTAAGCTCACCTATCATTCCAAACGCGACCTCGTTTGACAAACCAAGACCACCCTCTTCTTCAGGCGCGATTGCAGTGGCTAACCATCCTAAAGCGAAAGATTTCATCAGCTCTCCCCGCTCAATTTTTTCTTGATATGCTTTGCTAATTCGCTCCCCTCTTTTTGCCTTGATATCTAAGGCCACCTGAGGGTCTTCACCTTGGGCAATTTTAATTAGCGCATCAGATATAAAATTAGCATCAACCTCAGAAAGTACTGTGGCTGTTTTTATAGATTTAGCGATTTCGACTAGGCGCTTTCGCCTTTCAATTACACTCATCATTAACACCCTTCAATTAAGCAACATTACCCTTTATCGGAACCACATTTGAACCAACCTTTAAAGCGTCAAGATAATCAGCCCAATGTTGCATCATCAATTTTCTTTGAGCTAAGAACTTTGTTCGATTATAGGCAGAACCTAATGCATCAGGCACTCGGTGAGCTAACTGCTGCTCAATAATCAAGGGGTCAAAATTTAAACGCTCATGCAGAATCGTTCGAGCCATCGCTCTGAAACCATGACCCGTTATGTCTTTCTGCGTGTCATACCCAAGTCGTTTTAGAGCTGCGTTAATAGCAGCATCACTCATTGGCTTTTTAGGGTCATGTGCGCCAGGAAAAACAAATTCCCGATTGCCTGAAATAGGATGCAATGCATTAAAAATAGCTAAAGCTTGTTTTGATAAGGGAACAATGTGTTCTGTTTTAGTTTTGCTTACTTGATACTTCCATTCAGCAGTTTTTAAGTCAATATCCGCCCATTTAGCTCGGCGAAGCTCACCAGGCCTTACAAACACTAAAGGTGCCAACTTCAACGCATGTTGCACAATCAAGCCGCCTGTAAAACCTTCTATTGCCTTTAGCAAACCAGCGACTTGGTCCGGCTCTGTAAGTGACGCCATGTGTTTTACGGTCGGAGCTGGGATAGCGCCTTTCAAATCTGAAGTAATATCCCGAGAAGCCAACCCTTGTTGCACCGCATATCTAAAAACCTGACCTGCCGCTTGAAGGGTTCTATGGGCCGTCTCTAATTTATTCAGCTTTTGTATTCTTCTTAAGCAGTCTAATAAATCTGGTGCTTTTATTGATTTAATTGGTTGATTACCTATCCAGGGAAACAAGTAGTGTTCGAAACGCTTTAATGTTCTATCGCGATGGGACTGAGTTAGTGATCTTAACTGTGTTGTTACCCAATCTCTCGCTAAGAGCTCAAAGCTGTTTTTGCTGTCCTCAAGCCTTGCGGACTTTTCAAGCTTCCTATCAACGGATGGATTAGTACCTTGAGCTAGCTTCTTCCTTGCTTCAGCATGCTTCCCTCTAGCATCTTTCAAACTAACCTCAGGGTATACGCCCAGAGATATTGTTTTCTGCTTACCATCGAACCGATAAGAGTGTCTCCACCATTTTGAGCCATTAGTATTTACCAGAAGAAACAATCCACCCCCATCAGATAATTTGTATGGAGCTGCCTTTGGTTTAGCGTTTCTAATCGCTGTGTCATTAAGTGCCATAATTACCTCGCCTGTGTTGGTAACAATGTTAAATATATTTAATTAAATTAAAGTTACCAACATATTTACCAACAAAAATTTAGGATTTGATTGGATTATTGTACACAAAATTGGACGGAATAAAAAGCAAAACCCGCATGGTTAGCGGGTTTCACAACATCCTCTTGGACGGGGATGGACAACGTATTGGTGGAGCTGGGGGGAATCGAACCCCCGTCCGCAAGCCCTCCACAGACAGTTCTACATACTTAGCTGTGTTGTTTGATTTAACTTATTCCACACCAACGAGCAAGCAAGAAATAAGCGAGTTACCTTAAGGTTAATGAAGTGCTAAGTAACCCAACACATCACGTATCCCGTGTATATGACGCTGCGATGGTTTTAAGGCCACCCACCCCACGGGAGAGATGGTGCAGCGTCCAGCCGGATTAAGCGGCTAGAGCGTAAGTTTCGTCGTTTGCGACTATACTTTTTTCAGCTGTATTTACGAGGGAACTGAGCCTCGGTATGCCCTGCACTGCTTTGCAACCCACGTCGAAACCTTGTCAGCCCCTGGTAGTTTGTATTTCAGTGATTACTAGATGGCGCCATCCTGCATATTTTCAAGAGGCTCAACTAAATAACTTTTTTGATTATACGCTACTCTCTTTAACACTTAAGTATCTTTATCAATTGATAAAAACCAATCCCATCAATATTAAAAGTTATATATCAAAGTAGCCCGGCCTGCTAAAGGAGAGCCTGGCACAATATTGTTATTATTGTGCGCACTCAATGCGTACTCTTTATTCATCAAGTTTTCTAAGTTAATTTGTAACCGTAATTTTTTTGTAAACTGCCCATAAATTGCGGCATCTACTCTAGTGTAGCCAGGCAAGATAGTAGAATGTGTTGTCGTAGGAGTTAGCGCATACATTTCTGAACGGCTGATGACACCAATCGCAGCACCCCAGACCTCATTCAACTGATAGCGATTCCATAATGAAAAAGTTTGCCTTGGGGTTTGACCAAGTTCTGCACCAGCACTAATGCCATCTTTAGCGTTAGCTTTAGTTATCTCGCCGTCTTGCAAAGCATAACCACCAAACATACTCCATTTGCTTGTAAGTTTACCTGAGACCCCAAGCTCTATACCCTTAGTTTCTTGGCCATCAATTAATACAGATTCAGTTGCTGTCAGCACAGAAACAATGTTTTGGCGTTGAAGTTTATAAATTGCTGCCGTTAGAGAAAGCTCAGGGCTTACATCGAACTTTGCACCCACTTCATGATTAATAAATTTTTCAGGGCTAATGTTTGCTGTATTTAAAGCGAGTCCATTTAACTGATCGCCGGCTCGAGGCACGAAACTTTGACTGTAACTTGTATACAAAGATAAGTTTTCAAGTGGCTTAAAAATCAGCCCCGCACGAGGAGAAAGCTTGTTATCTGTTGTATTAATTTTTATATTTCTTGTTGGGTTACTTGTTGTAGGCAGGTCCGTATAATCAACATCAAAACGGTCATGACGCAAACCTAAAACCAACTCCCATTTTGGATTAATCATGATCTGATCTTGCAAATAAAATGCCGTGGTATCAGCATCACTACTTCTATTTAATCGTTTATTAAACCAAGTTCTTGAACCACTATAAATTGGTGTATCTATAGCAACTCCCGTAATTAAACCATCCCCACCAGCTACTGGCGATTCTCTAAAATTATCTGTTTTTTGACGCCCTAACTCCATTCCCGCCATTAACTTATGTTCCAGACCCGCTGCTTTTAATGTGTAATTAATATCAGTTTGGTTAAATAAATTTTGGCGCTGAGTATCATCCAAGTAAGCACCAAGATCCAAACGACCATTTACAACAGCTCCATTTGCATAAACGTTATCGTAATATTTATCGTAATCAGCATATCTTGTAATGTTGCGAATACTTAAACCATTATCAAAAGCATGCTCAATAGTCGCATTAAATGCTTTTGTTTCGGTTTGATTAGGACTCAAACGCGCATTTCCGTAAAAAGTACCATGATCCCCAATATCATAAGGGCGGTTTCTTAAGCCACTTCCAATCGATGGCATACCACGATCCCCAATACGCTTGTCCATAAAGTATTCAGCGCTTAAAACAATTTTGGTTTTGTCAGAGGGCCTGATGGTTAATGTTGGTGTTGCACCATAACGCTCTAAAGTAACACCGTTACGATAACTATTCGCGTCTTCATATACCGCATTTAATCTAAATGCAGCGACATCATTAATTGAATTGCCAATATCAATGGTTGTTCGTTTTTGATCAAAAGCACCATAAGTCACACTCAACTCTCGAACAGCATCCCAACCCGCCTCTTTGCTCACGCGGTTAATCAAACCACCAGATCCGCCGCGACCAAATATCATCGCATTAGAACCTCTTATGACTTCTATACGATCAGTGTTATACAAATCTCGATAGGTTTGAATATCGTCTCTTACCCCATCGACATAAAAATCTCCGGTACTTACACCTGCACCACGAAAATTAATCGCATCTCTATTACCTTCGCCTTGAGATGCTGTAACACCAGGCACATATCTAATCGCTTCAGCCACGCTCTGTATAGACTGATCTTTCATAACATCCTGGGTTGCCACAGTGATAGATTGCGGCGTATCTTTAAGCAATGTATCCGTTCTTGTAGCAGATCTACTTCGTTTAGCGTTATATCCTTTTACCGGCTTTGTATCGCTGATTGCTTTTGCAACAACATTCACCTCATCCAACTCAACAGAATTATCTGCTTCTGAGGTATTAGCTACTAAATAAATAGAAGCAACCAAAAGTCTTAAAACATTTCTTTTTGTTACAACAACCACGATATTTAACCCTTAATAAAAATTCTTAAATTAATTTTAATGCAAATGAGAATTATTATCAATAAAAACTAATGACGCTCACAATAAAATAATAAGGCCGTGAAACACGGCCTTATTAAAAGCATTTAATTAGAGTAAAAATTAAATTAACTACCCACCTACATAGGCTTAGAACACTCCAACACCCCAACCACTTCATCCTTCAAATAAATCATCATCGCACCATTGTCTCGACGTATATGGTAAAAATAATCATTATTCCAAAATCTAATATCTTTACTATCAATCACCACTTTAGTTTGCGGCACTTTATTTGCCCTCACAGTTTGATTGGCTTCATCAAACTGAATAGAAAGCGTCCCTCCATCAATTGCATTACAAAACGTCCGAATTTCTTCGGCTTTTAGGTTGCTGCTAAATAAAACCAATATAAGCAAAACTGCTTTCATTATTAATCCCCTTTAAGCCAATCTGCCAAATCACTAAAACCCAACCAAGGTTTTAACCAACATTAAAACCGCAATCACTAAAGATAAAACGCCCAAAAGAAGCACACTCATGTGAGTTGGTATTTTTCTATGTAGCATACGCCCCAATAACATACCAAGCACCGAAGCAATAACAAATGGCACGGCTAAATTCCAAAGGATAGTGCCGCTTCCAGCATAGGAGAAAGCACTGACAATAGACAACAAAGCAATCACCGCTAACGATGTAGCAACAATCATTTTTGATTCTAGATTACTAATACTGTGAAGTGTTGGAACAATGATGAACCCCCCTCCAACACCCAGCAATCCAGAAATAAATCCAGAGAATCCACCTGTCAATATTAAACGCTTGGTACAAGACGCAGTCCAAAATAATTTCGAGGTTGCTGGATTAATTGCACAAGCCGGCTCTGCTACGCTCTCATTTGCGTCATTAGCAAATCCATTTGATTTACCTGAGTCATCGTCAATCAGTAAAGTGGGTGTTTTAAATTTTTGAAATGATCTAACTGAGACAATTAACAATACAATTGAAAATAAAATAGACAGAACTTCTTCAGATAATTGATGGGCTACATAAACGCCCAGCGGAGCAGATAACACTCCGAATGTCGCTAATAAAGCAGCTGCTTTATATCTAACAATGCCAGCCCTAAGGCCTAAAAACGTTGCAATACTAGCCGAAAGGGCAATGGCTATCAGTGAAATAGGTGCAGCCTCAATTACTTTTATTTGAAAGAAAAATACTAAAAGCGGTAATGACAGAATAGCGCCACCTGCACCTGTAATTGCCATCACAAGACCAACAAATAAACCAAGAAAAATACTGATTACTACTGGATCAATCATGAGTATGTCTTATTCTGTAGACTTAAGAAGCTTGTCCTGGAAGCACTCTTCCACAAGCTTGATTAGCAGGTAAGGCAATATCAATAAACTTTGGATAGGCTAATTTAAGCTCACTCATAATTTTAATAAATTCTTCTCGGCTCTTATTTCCACCTAAGCGCTTATTATTTTTACGCTCTTCTCCAACTGTAGATTGAGTTTTACCGTTGTAATCATGCCCAGGATAAACAATGACATCATCAGGCAAACTGAAAATTTGATGATGAATGCTATCGTATAACTGGCCAGAATCACCACTTTGAAAATCTGTGCGACCACAACCCCCGATGAGTAGCGAGTCTCCTGTAAAAATGCGATCACCAGCAAAAAAGCTAATGCAGCCATTAGTATGTCCTGGTGTATAACGAACCTCTAGATCAATTGTTCCAACAATAAGATGCACGCCATCTGTGACCAATAGATCACCACACATTGCACCAGCATCACGATGAACAACACTCTTGCTACCAAGTTTTTGTCTCAAAGCATCAGCAGCGGTGACATGATCAGCGTGCACATGCGTTTCCAGGGTGTAAACCAATTTGAGATCTTGAGCCGCTAGCTCTTTCAAGTAATTTGGCACTTCCGATTCAATCGTATCAATCAACAACGCTTGCCTAGTTTTTTCACACGCTAAAAGATAAGTGAAAGTGCTAGTTTCAGGTTCAAAAAATTGTTTAAAAATCATGATATTTTCCCCAATGCATTATCAATCCAACTCATTTTCATGCGAAGTGATCAATAAACTGCTCAATTTCCTCATGTAAAGTTTGATGAGCATTTAATCCGTTAATCCATCGTTTTGGAATAGCCTCATAACCTAAAGCTGCTCCAAGCAAGGCGCCTAAAACCGCACCTCGATGGCAATTATCCCCACCCACGTTCGTGTTAGCAATTAAAGCCGCTTCAAAATCATTTGGGTAACGTGCTGCTAAATAAAGTACGGATGGAAACGATTGATCAATATAACACGCCGGACTAAGCAAGCCACCGATCACGTCCAAATCTGAAGTTTGTTTTCGACGTACACTTTGCACCACCTCAGCAGCAGGAAAGCCAACGCCTTTTGCAGCCTGACAAGCCAGTGCTTCCATATCAGGGTTCTGCGTCTCAAAAATATCAAAAAGCAAATGACTTAATGAAAGCGTATAACGCTCTAACAAAGTAGATTGATGGGTCAAGCGTTGCTGAGTTAAAGCGCTAGCATTTACAGCAGACAAATCACCCTCTCGCAATGTAGCCAAAATAACCAATGGCAGATTCACCAACCCGCCAATTGAAGCAGTATCATGACCTTCAGCACCCGCACATTTCTCAGGGGCGATTCCTCGTGCGTAGTTTGCAAAAAAATCTCGGTGAAAAGACTCTGCATAAGTGTCGTTATGCCGATCCGGCTCGGTCATAAAGCTAATGTATTCTTGTAAAAAATCTTTAGGGTAATAATGCCCAACTTTATTCAATGATCGCATCAACACTCTAGCGCACAATAAATTAAGCGTATTATCACCAGCCTGCATTCCCTGGTGATAATGACGATTAGCTTGCCCCCAATGATGCTTTTTCCCTTTTAGAATCACATTACCAACAATGTCACCCTCTTGGTTACCTCGCCCTGCTTTAGCCGTGTTTGCTAAAGCCATAATAGAATTAGGATGATGCTGTTTTGGCGCTTGGTAATCTCGAATTACACCAAAGTCTTGCCACAGTGCTGCAATGTTGTAATACCAATGCACTGGCATTGCTAATCCATCACCGACAAACATTCCCCATAACGCACCGCGCATTCGATCGGTTTTATTAAGTTGTGCAGAATCCATTATTTTTTCCTAAGCCAAACAGGCATGATGATTAAACTATTCATCAGTCTGCTGTTAGGCGATGAAGTTCAAAAGATGTCTGTTAAAAAGAATTTAGTGGAAAGTGATCTATGAAATTTTGGACGAAAAAAATGGCTACGTTTTCACGTAACCATTTCTTTTTATTGGTGGCTGTGCGGGGATCTAAACCTGACCTAGGAAGCTTATACGCTAACCCTAAGCTATTTGTTAAATGAGATTTTGTACATATTTTTGTACGTATTTCAAAATAGTCGGGATTTCTGATATTTTTCCAGCAACGCTTTTAAGGCTTAGGTATCAGCTGACGATCAGAAGTAATGTTTTCTTGCGCAGCCAATATTATCTCTCTCAAAAAACATAACAAGCCTATGGTGAGTGAAAACATTGCTGTAATAAAAGCAATCAGCACAAAGTGAGGTAAGTTAACATTTAACTCCGCGCTAATAAATACTGATGCAATTGACAAAGCGACGCACAAACCAGCAAAGATGAACAAACCAACTGACCAGCGCATCCACATTGTTCGCTTCACAATTACATTTAGCTCATGTAAATATTTGTAAAACTGCTCATCAGGCATAGCATTAATAACGCGTGCGCGGTCAATTGATCGCCCCAAACGATTCACCAACACACCAAGAATGGACCCAATGCCAGTCAGCAAAAATACGGGCGCAACAGCATCTCGAATGGCAAGCGAAACATCTCGAATATCAGCTGGTGAAGATAGAATCATTTTCAGCACCAATTAGGATTTTGGATTTGATGGAATACGCTCTTAAGGCCTTCCGACCAGGCCTTACGCACCACCGCATAATAGGGGTCATTCTCACAAATGCGCTGCGAGCAATCACCATGAAAACTATCTTTTCGATAAAGCATTAAATCGATCGGTGCAGCCACTGAAATATTGCTTCGAATAGTCGAGTCAAAAGAGATAAGAATACATTTGACTGCGTCCATCATCTCGGTATCGTGTCTTATCACACGGTCAATAATTGGCTTACCATATTTCGTTTCACCAATCTGGAAATAAGGCGTTTCAGTGCTTGGCTCAATAAAATTACCTGCGTTGTAAACATTAAAAAGGCGTGGAGTTTCACCTTTAATCTGCCCTGCCACAATAATGCTAGCAGAGAACTCTGCATTATGATTTTTAAGATGTTCAGCATCACGCTCAAAGGCAAAACGCACTTCATCGCCTACCAAGCTTGCAGCCTCAAATAGACTAGTCACATTGTTAAGATGCACACCCTCATCTTTTTTAATTGCTTCGCGTAAGCGATTCACCACGAGCTGTGTAATCGCTAAATTTCCCGCAGTTAGCAAGGTAATCATACGCTCGCCACGAACTTCAAAATGATGCATTTTTGGGAACACTGCCACTTGGTCAACGCCAGCATTGGTGCGGGTATCCGAAGCAAGCACTAAGCCTTCATCGAGTAACAAGCCTACACAATAGGTCATACTTTTTTCTCCGTTCTAAATTTTCTAATATTTATTTTTACTGCTGTATTTGTTCAATTTGCTTTTTAATATCACGCGTTTTACCGTCCGCGCCAAGCTGCCAAACATTTACGCCAACGCTCATGGTTTCCATGCCTCCGCCAATTCGTACTCCACTCACAGGGCAAGCGTCGTGGTAATCTAGCCCTGTCGCGAGGCGTACATGAGCTGCATCCGCCAAACAGCGATTTGAAACATCTACACTTACCCAGCCAATTTCATTTAGCCAAGCATCTGCCCAAGCATGGCTTTCTAACAAATGGCCATCATCAGTAAATAAATAGCCGCTTACATATCGCGCTGGCACACCCAAGCTTCTGCAACAAGCTATGAATATATGGGCATGATCTTGACATACGCCTGTACTCGCCTCAAAAGCTTGAGGAGCAGTTGTATAAACGCCTGTCGCGCCTTTTACATAAGGCACACGTTCAATAATTGCCGCGCTTAGCTTTTCTAAATCTGGAATCGTTTTTAATGGGCCGAGTGGTGCGGCAAAATCTAGAATCTGACCATCCACTTCCGTAAGTGCCGTATTACGCAAAAAAATAGTTAAAGGCAGGCGTTCTTGATTTGCCTGCATCGGCAAGCCCGTCTCCACTTCGCCTTTTGCTACAAGCTTAATTTCACTGTGTTTACCATCTAACACCATGGTGTGAACCACATTGCCGTAAGTATCAAAATGCTGACTGAGTTGACCATTTACTGAAATAGCCCAGCTTTTAACACGCTGCCCAAAGCCATCGTGTGGTGTTAAGCGTAATTGCTGAATACTGTAATTCAGCGGATGGCTGTAACTATATTGCGTTGTGTGTTGAATGCTTAATTGCATAATTTTTTATCAATCTTTATAAAACCTTGTGAATGCGAATTAAGCCGCATGAATATTAAGGAAACTATTTTGTATTTCAGCCCCCAATTGATTGTTACATTCAATAAATTCAGTTAAAAACTCATGTAAACCGTTCTGAAAAATATGATCCATGCGACCATATTTCAAGCTGGCATTAATTTCACCCGCAATTCGTCTGCATTCCACATGGCGGCCAGTCGTAAGAGTTTCCAAAATCACCGTAATTTCAGTAAAGCAAGCGTGCAATGAACGTGGCATATCTTTGCGTAACACTAATAATTCAGCTACACGCCAAGGCTGAATAGTGTCATTAAAGACTTTTTGATAGGCCTGAAAAGCAGAAACGGAGCGGAGCACAGCACTCCATTCGTAGTAATCTACCCCGCCCCCAACCTCTTCTTCTTTCGGTAATAATAAGTGGTATTTCACATCCAACAATCGAGCAGTATTGTCAGCACGCTCAATAAAAGTCCCCAAGCG
>JACCDS011056498.1_pt1 | contig 28029 bp, 27 predicted proteins | sample 7446441 | NCBI WGS metagenome assembly JACCDS01 (sample SAMN15323445, study PRJNA562643) | freshwater metagenome | isolation source: river surface water | place: USA:Blue River Watershed | collected 2017-08-17 | reverse complement strand
TCAAACATTAATTAAAACGCTTCAGCGAGGAATATTAACGTATGCTATCTCGACTAGATACCTTTTCGTGGTCCTCACGAATTCCTTTTAATGCAAAAAGATTAAGCAAAAACGCCATCACCATCCACAATGCGTGTGGGTTTAACGTAGCACCAATGACACCTACGCTCAAGCTACTTTTAGTGATATAATAATCAACAACGAGCATGCTTAATGTTACTATGGCAGCAATCAATGAAACAATAACTACCTTCATTTGCTTAGTGCGGTTTTTATACAAGAAAATGGCATAAAACGAACTCCCACCAACCAACATTAAACAAATTAAATTGATATACTTATAACTAATTAATGGCTGAATTAAATCCATACCTGTATTAACTTGCGATAAGTATTTCAAATACATATAGGTAATGGTATTGTTATGATTCTTTATAGAAAATTCCGCGTATATGGGATTTTGAATAGCCAATAATGCTACCAATATAAATACCATCAATAGGTAAAGCGTTTGTATTCTCTGAATCATACATCAAAGTTAGTCTCTAATGCGTAAAATCCATAATATTTCTGCCACTTTCAATTTTCAGCAACTTTCGCATTCAATGTAATTCGGATGGTAGTGCGTACGAATGGCGTGCTTTCCTTCACCGAAATATGCCCCCGGTGATAATCTTCCACGATTCGCTTTGCCAAACTTAAACCCAAACCCCAACCCCGTTTTTTAGTTGTAAAACCGGGTTTAAATATGTCACTCATTTGATTTCTAGGGATGCCTTTTCCGGTGTCGGTAATATCCAAATACATACGATGATTACGATACAACACCGAGCATGTTAGCACGCCTTCCCCGTTCATCGCGTCTACTGAATTCTTCACTAAATTCTCAATGACCCAGTTAAATAAATTCTCGTTGATCTCTACAAATAGTGGCTTTTGATATAAGTTCCATCGAAATTCAACGGATGGGCTTATTCGTCCCTTCATGTAATTCAACGAATTTTCCAAAACCAAATTGATATCCTGTTCCTTTAAAACCGGTTCAGATCCGATTTTTGAAAAACGCTCTGTGATGATATTCAATCGATCAACATCCTTGCGCATTTCATCTGCAGCATTTTCCGGAAACATACCCATTTCCAATACATCCACCCAACCCATTAAACTGGATATCGGAGTTCCCAATTGGTGCGCAGTTTCTTTTGCCAATCCCACCCACACCTGATTTTGCTCGCTGCGGGTTGAATACGAAAACGCCACATAACTCACCAACATAAATAGCGCTACAATGGCCAAAACCACATACGGATAATATTCTAACTGCCGCAAAACAGTACTCTTTCCATAATATACTTTATACGTCGTTTGATCATCTACAGGTATATCAATTGGACGATTTTCAGATTCAAACTGAATAAGTTTTTCTTTTAATTTTTCGAGGGATATTTTTTCGTTCTCTTTAACAATGTTAATATGCTGAATAATCGACCCTGTTTCAGAAACCAAAATCGCCGGAATCGTTTCGTTCGATTGAACAATTTTTAAATGAAACCCCAAATCTCCTTCGCTACCTGGATCTGTTAATATCTGCTCTGCATCAGCCCAAACTTCCATTTTTTTCGTTTCCTCAATCGCAATTTTATTCACCAATCGCTGTGACAAAAACAAGGTTAAAATCCCCACCAATACAGCGAAAAGCAACAAAATAATTTTAATAAATCGCCGCAATTCATAGGTGTTGATTTTATTTTTTTTAATCATTCTAGTCGATTAAACAAAAAATGCAACAAACTCTGAACATCCTTACCTACCGAATATTCACGAGCATAAATGTAATTCACATTGCCCTCAAACGAGGTATTGGTCCAACCATTGGAACTAAAAATCACTCCGGGCTTTATTTTGGGAAGCATTTTTGCTGATTCTAAACCGGAATAACTCACCCACGTTTTATTACCTAAAAGCACGGAAAATACTTCTAAATATAATAGTCTTAATGGTTTCCAGAATAAACACACCAGCGCAGTCAAAGGCAGAAGCAAAAGCATCCCCAGAGAAATAAGTAAATCAAAAATGCGCTTTCTCCGACGATTGTAGGGCTCTGCAATCGAATATTTTACTTCAACTGTAAATAATTCCCCAGGTTCATTCTTCGAATCAGAACCGATGATGAACTCCCCTTTATCGGGTGCGATTTTGAGCTGTACGTCTGATTCAGAAAAATCCGACATAGAGCGCATTATTTCCGATGCAGATACATCTTTACCACTGAATATAATCAAATTAGCTGAAAATATCTCGGCAATTTCTTCCAATTGACCGATGGAACCTATGTAATTTACTTCAAATTGAACTTCAGAATATTGAATCTTTTCGGGCTGCGAATTAGCAGGCTTTTGTCCATCAACACTTACTCTTCCCAACAAGGTATGACGCACTTCACTTCTATTAAGAAGCTCCGAAATTCGAATAAATTCCGCCTCTTCTGCAACTATTAACACGCGTTTTTCATCGGATTTCAAAAAGTGGATTCCACCTATATTCAATCGATCTAAAAGTACTCTAAACGCCAATATAACCCCAATACTCCAAGCTGCTCCTAATGCCAAAATCGCCCGTGAAAATTGTAACTCTTTCGATAAAAACCCATATACAGCAAACAATAATACTGCACCGGCAAGACCTCCTCTGAACATTCTGTATCCTTTAAACGGCTTATCATAACCGCCAGAAATCCAAACGGAAAACTGAATAACTAAAATATAAACCGGAATATGTACCCAATAATATTGTGAAGGATAAAAATCAGGGACATATTTATTGTATAATTCCCAGTATTTAGCGATTCCGACAAACCCGCTTGCCATTAACAAGAAATCTGCTCCAAAAAGTACAAATGTACTCATGAGCTGGATCACCAATGCCAGTGCTGCTCTTAAAAAAACTGCGATGTTGATCCAAAATGAAAACCAACCTGCCATTCGTGAAGAGTAGTGTTTCTTTGCAAACAACACCATCGCATTGTAAAAAACACGCACATAGTTTACCGATTTCTTCTTGGTACTTTCCCCTTTATAATGAATAATGGTGGTATCAGCAAAGTATACATTTTTATAGCCACCCAGAGTGATGCGATACGACAAATCAATATCCTCACCATACATGAAAAATTGCTCATCCAACAAACCCACCTTATCAAGGGTTTCAGAGCGCATAAACATAAAGGCACCAGCTAAAACATCGACCTCATGATTATTGAATTCGCTCAAATACTTCATGTGGTACCGACCAAAGTATTTACTTTTAGGAAAAACACTAGCTAAACCGGTCATCTTAAAAAACGCCACACTGGGCGTAGGAAGTCCCCGTTTACTTTCTGGTAAAAACTTTCCCTTACCATCAATCATTCGAACACCTAAACCACCTACATCTGCATGTTGGTCCATGTAATCGACACATTTCTCTAATGTATCGTCTTGCAATACGGTATCTGGATTCAACAGTAAAATGTATTTGGAATTACTTTGAAGTATGGCTTGATTATTGGCTTTTGAAAACCCAACATTCTGTTTATTGATGATTGTTTTTACCCATGGAAATTTGTCAACAACCATTTCCATACTACCATCCACACTATTATTATCAACTACCCAAGTCTCAGCATCCAAATCACGTGTAGCTCGTTCTACCGAAATCAACACCTGCTCTAAGAAATGCTTGACGTTGTAATTAACAATAATGACAGAAAGTTGATGCATGGGTTTCAATCAACGAATCTAATGATTTCTCAAGAATTTACCGAATATTCTGTGCGGTGTAACAACGACCGACCCAAGGTAATTTCATCCACATATTCGATTTCTCCCCCCACTGAAATACCTCGAGCAATATTGGATACTTTTACTTGGGTATTGCCTAATTTTTTTGCAACATAATACATGGTTGTATCGCCTTCTACCGTTGCGCTTAATGCTAAAATTACTTCTTGAACGCCATGGTCACTAACCCTATGAGGCAAAGATTCAATATTCAAATCGGATGGCCCTACACCGTCCATAGGCGAAATCAATCCCCCGATAACATGATAAACACCTTTAAATTGTGCCGTTGCTTCAATGGCCATGAGATCGCTAAAATCTTCAACCACACAAATTACTGTTTTGTCGCGACCGGGATTGGAGCAAATTTCACAGATTTCATGATCGCTGACCGTTCCACATTCTTTGCACAAATGCAGTTCAGTTTTCAATCGAATAAGAGAACCAGCCATGTCTGCAACCTCAATTTCAGGACGTTTCAACAAATACATCACCAAGCGCAAAGCCGTCCGCTTCCCTATTCCCGGAAAAGAAGACAACGACTCTACCGCCTTTTCTACTATCTGCGATGTAAACTGCATGCAGCAAAATTACGAGAAAGACCATGTTATTTCATCCGAATTCAATAATTTCCGTATAACTTTGCACGCAAATGTTCATCGAAGTTCTTCAAGCAAAGATCCATAACGTTCGTATCACACAGACCGAACTTAATTATACCGGTAGTATTACTATGGACATGGACCTAGTGGATGCCGCGGGTATGATCCCCAATCAAAAAGTACTGATTGTAAATAATAACAATGGCGATCGTTTTGAAACCTACATCATCGAAGGCGAGAGAGGAACGGGAATTATTGGCTTAAACGGAGCTGCCGCTCGTAAAGGTCAGGTTGGCGACCAATTGATTATCATGACGTTTCAATACATGGAACCTCAGGAAGCAAAATCGCACCAACCCAAGAATATCTTCCCCGATAAAAACAATCGATTAATTTAAACACTACAACTGATTCAACGGAAAATGTCCTTCCGTTCCGTTATCATTGTATTTTTTAATCACACATTTTCTTAACGTCAACAACCAATCTCCTCCATTGAAAAAGACAATAACCCGAATTCTTATGGTCGTTTTTGCCATTGCCGTGTTCGGTTATATTGGCTATTCAACCAATTGGACAGAAACTTTTAAAGCGCTTAAACAAGCGAATTTGAGTTACATCTTCATCGGTGCAATAATTATGCTTTTTGCACATTATTTACGCGCCTATCGCTGGAGTATTTTGACCAAAACGAATGGACATCCCATAAACGTCCGTCGCGCTTTCTATTCCGTAATGACTGGCTATTTAGTCAACTCCGCAACATCCCGAGGTGGAGAAGTAGTGCGTTGTGCCGTTACTGCAAAAAGCGAAAAAGCACCCATAGAAATGCTTGTAGGTACTGTTGTTACCGAACGAATTATTGATCTTTTTACCCTAATTATCATGGCATCTTTGGGGTTAATATTGCAATTCAATGAATTATTCGGCTTTTTTCAAAATTTCGTTTTAACCCCTCTTTCAAACAATATTCAGACACCTAAATTTTGGATTATTATTGGCTTTCTTCTTTTCGGGGGATATTTTGGCCTGAGATTTTTCAAAAATAAACGCCAAACGTCTAATGAAAATCCAGGTGGGATTATCCAAAAATTCATCGGAGGAATGACCGGAATCTTCAAACTCAAAAACCCTACCATTTTTATCTTAACATCTTTGGGTATTTGGTTCTGCTATTGGTTCTCCATGTATTTCCAATTGCAAGCACTCGACATAACCGACCACCTGAGTTTAGCAGCTTCACTATCTGTTGTGTTATTTTCAACTCTGGGAATCATCGTTCCTATGCCAGGTGGAGCTGGAGTTTGGTACTTCATCGCCTTGGGATTGAACATGGTTTACCAATTCAATTCGACCGATGCCAATACGTTTGGTGTTTTCACGGTAGCGTTTTCAAACCTATTTCAAATTATTCTCGGGGGAATTTCTTACGGCCTTCTATTTATTGAAATGCAACGCATTGAAAAGCAGTCAGGTTCTTAGTTTTTCAGCAATTTAACGCTATTTTTACCACATATTTTTTGAATGAAATCAGCTATGTCTAATCATAAAATTTGGACCATTGAGGAATGTGAATCCAAAATAAAAGAAATTAAAAACCAAGGTAAAACCATCGTTTTCACAAACGGATGTTTTGATATTATTCACGCTGGACATGTGCATTACCTCAACGAAACAGCCCAACTAGCTGATTTTATGATTGTGGCGATTAACTCCGACGAATCTGTGCAACGAATGGAAAAATCTCCTGCTCGTCCTTTGCAAAACCAAGTTTCACGCAGTTTAGTAATGTCTGCTTTTGAATTTGTGGATGCCGTGGTTATTTTCAACGAAGATACACCCCTAGAAATAATTCAAACTATAACACCCAACGTATTAGTAAAAGGGGGAGACTATACCATCGACACCATAGTTGGAGCAGATTGGGTTATTCAACACGGAGGACAGGTAAAAACCATTGAATTCGTCCCCGGTTTTTCTACTACCGCCATTGAAAAGAAAATCCTCGCGGCTCATCAAATTTAACTCTCATTCAAATAGGTATTCTTGAATTTAGAATTATTCATATCACCAATAATTATCGGTGGAATCTTTCTGATGTTGATTGTCTATTTGCGGTATTGGAAATCCGTGTTAAATTATTTCAACACCGAAAATCCATCCCCCGAAAAATTACCCAAAAATGCGGTTTCTGTAATCATTCCATTTAGAAATGAAGAATGTCACATTCCGGAATTATTGAACTGCCTTCAGCTGTGTGACTCATTTGATGCGTTGAATTTTTACTTCATCAATGACCACAGTACTGACAAAGGACCTCGAATTATTCAAGATTTCAACGAATCGGATGTTTCCTGTAAAAATATATTTCTAATTGATCTTCCCGAGAACATTCATGGTAAGAAAGAGGCTATCCGATTCGTGGTGAATTCAATTAACACCGATTGGTTTCATATAATTGATGCGGATTGTCTTCCCCAACAACAAACCTTTGAATTACTGTACAAAAAAGCACTGGAAAATGATTGCAAGGTAGTTTTGGGACCTGTGACTTTCACTAAAACGAGTAATCAAAATGGGTACTGGCAATCGGCTATTGAATGGTACCAAATTTTCGAAAACACAGCACTAATTGCCCTGGGATTCTACCATTTAAAAAAGCGCGAACCGAGCATGGGAAACGCCGCAAATATGCTTGTGAATACCGCATTTTTTAAAAAGATAAATCCCTTCAAATACAATCAAAGCATTGCTGGTGGCGATGATATTTTTTTAATTGAATCCGCTTTTCTAGTCAATCCCAATTCCGTAAAAAACGTCAATTGTGTAAACGCAGCCGTAATCACCTCGGTATTTAACAACCTACCCGATTTGTGGAATCAACGTATTCGTTGGGCGAAGAAAACCAGCGCACAATCTTTATCATTTACGCGAAATTCGCAAATTCTGCTTTTGATATTTTTTATCATTCTATGGGGATTCACCCTCTATTCGGGTTTTTATCGCCATGAATTTCAATTTATTTTCCTTTTTTGGGGATGTAAAATCGTATTTGACGCGATTATTCTCACAAAACTCATGTCGAACTTTTCAACTAAAATCCCAACAACCAGTTTGGTTTTTGCATCTCTGTTTCAAACAATTTTTATTCCAGCGATCGCTTTTTCACAGTTCTTTCTGTCGGTTAAGTGGAAAGATCGTCAATACCGATAAATTTAATCCCAATTCCGAGCCCGAGCCCAATTTCAAACCCAAGCCTAATTTCAAGCCAAATTCTGAGCCCAATTCAAAACCCAAATTAAAAAGGAACTTTAAATTTCACCCCTTTTTTGTTGTAATCAACTTCTGCACTTTTAGCGGTTTTCTATTTCTCTCAAGCCATCTGCAGGCACAATCTTTCCAATATTCCGAGAAATTCGAAACAATCAATTGGCCTGAATTTTACTCTGGCGACACACATCTGTTCAGTCGAAAAAATGCTATTGTAACAAGCGCTTCCCCCGTAACAGAGAAGCATGATTTTCAATTAATTATACCCTTCAACCCCCAGAGCTATAAGAATCAAATTGAACGTATACAGAATCCGACCAATAAGCAAAAATACTCGACTGTATTATCGAAATTGGATTCCATTAAGAACACTTCTGGCAGTTTTCATTTTCGATTTGGAGTGGATATAAACTTGTCGTCTGTCAATAAAGTGGCTTTGTGCTTTAGAGACACACAAAATCGCGAGTTAAAGATTAACTGGGGAAACACCAAAGACCAAATTGAAATCTTTCTCAATGGTAAATCTATTTATTCCGGACAAGAATATGAGTTCAATGTTTCTAAATTCAATCAGGACATTTGGATTGATTGGAATTCTGACAGCTTGAAAATCACAACCTTTTCAGAAAACTCCATTCCCGTATCTATTGATAAATTCAACGACTGTTTGCATCAGATAACTGTCCCATTGAATTCAAATTATTCCATTCCTTTTTGGGCAATATTTCAAATTTCACAATCCGGTAAAACGGCTATTGGATCGCATCGTATTTCTCAGATTAACTGGAGTTGGGGACAGCAACAATCAGACACCTTTTTCGCTAAATCGGAACAAATTTCTAACAATCAAATTCGCTTACAATTTCTTTCAAAATCAAATTGGTTGTTGTTAAATAAACTTGAAACGCAATCGGTTCAACCGTCGATTTTCAACTATTTCATTGAAGGAATTACAATCAGAGCCTTGTCAAAAATTCCCAATTTTTCGAACGTACTAACATTTGACTTTGATACATTCTCATTTTGCACTGAATTTGAAATTACCTTAAATCGAGAAACGAAATCAGCCACAACTCGCAATATTTACGATTCGATTTCAACGTTCTTCCATTATATAACTAGAGGAATTATTCACTCAAAAAACCGATTTAAAAACGACTCTTCGTTTTCGATTAACCCGAAGTTCATTGCTGGCAAAATCCATATTCTCAGTTTTGATACCGCTGAAATCAATTCGATTTTCATTACTGAAATCATGAGCGATACCAAGCCCAATTATGGTAGATTACCGGAATTTCAATACATTGAAATTTTCAATACGCAAACAAAACCAATTGATTTAAATACACTGTTTATATCAAAATATCCAAACTTCAACGACGCACATCCTTTAGGAAATCGGTTGAAAGCTTCCAGTATTGTGCAGGATACAACAAATCACACAAAACTCCATCCTAATTGGCAATTTCAGAAATGCTTACCTGCCAAAAAATTAGCTGTAATTGTTTCAAATTCAGATAGTACCGAATGGAAACAATGGCTAAAACAACCGACAAAATCGAAAATTCATCCTGATTCAGTAATTATCATCTCTTGCGAATCTTTTCCTCGTTTAAATCTATCCGATGGTCATTTGTATTTCTTCAACAACAAGGGCAATGTCATTTCCCGAATAAATTATTCCAAAGAAATGATTGATTATGCCTTCAAGGATGGTGGAGTATCACTTGAAATACTCGATACACTGCAGCCTTATTCCTGGAATTTCAACGCTAAAAGCAATTCTAATTTCGGGGGAAGTCCGGGTTATTTAGACTCAGTAAATCCTTATGATTTTCCCAATCAAAATAAAACCATAACATACCGAATCGAAGATGCCTTCTGCACCGATGATTCTATTTTTATACTTTGGAATCACCCACTACCACTAGGATTTCCATCCGTTTATTTAAAACAATCCGTTACAAATAATTCATTCTATTCAGATTCACTATTAGTTCAAAATCTAGGGAATACTATGGTTGCGAAATGGAAAGACGTCCTCACTCTTTCACCTTGTAGCCTTCGAGATACGTTCACACTTTTGCTCGAAAATTCACAATTCAATGTAAAATTTGCTACAAACAACTCAACTCAATCTTTATGTAAAAATCAAAACATCTATTTTCACTCAGGCGATTCAAAACTGCTACGTTTCAACGAGGTTTTAAATAATAATTTTACGGGCTTTGCTGATTTCTTTGAACTGGTAAATAATGACACTACCCATTCAGTGGATTTAGAAAATTGGGATTTATTGTATTACGATGATAACAACTTCCTCAAATTAATTATACCCCTAAAAAATAGCGAATTTCGCTTTATTCCACCTAACGAATTTCGCGTATTTACTGATGATAAATATAGTGTTTACCGACAATTCCCTCATTGTTATCCGTTTCGTTTTGCCCAAATTAATTCTATTCCAGACATCTCCTTTTCCACCGGCAAATGGATCCTAAATCATCATATTTACGGGTTTCAAGATGAAATTTCGCTCACAGAACTAAATAAAATCTATCCCCATTTGCAAAAAGGTTTTTCTCTAGAAAAAATGCATCCTTCCTTGTTTTCCGGGGATGCGTATAGTTGGTTCCCCTATTTCAATTCTGAAAACAAACAAAATCCGCGCACAAATCTCTCAATTCCACCATCAGGAGCTACCCCAGGTGAAATCAACTCACATGCTGAAATTCATCAACTCAACAGTCAAAACTGGGTCCATCTCCCTCAAAAAGTCATCAAATCACAATCCGATAACAATATCATTTTACCTATTGAATTCAACTTTCCACAAGCTGGTTACTACATGAATGCCGCCGTATACAATGCTTCTGGACGTCAAATTTATGTTGCGGAAATCCCAAATCCATTACCAGCTTCTGGAAGTTTATTTTTGAATTTATATTCTAAAATCTATTTCAACGGAAATTATGTAATTAAATTTGAAGCCAATTTATATGGTAAGAGTACGAAAAGAACCATCAAACGATTTACCATTTTCAATTGAAATTAAATAGAATTACATTTTACTAGCCATTATTAAATTGCAATATCTGGATTTTATCAATAACCCTGCATTGTAAAATAGTGGACAAAACGAATTAATAAATCATGAATCAAACAGAAATTATCAGCATTTACAAACAACATTTGCAACATAAATTCAATTCCGACGAATGCAATGCAATGATGATGTGGGTGGAAGATTATTTCAATGAAGGGACTTTTCAAAACACGAATAACACCGTCTTAAAAAACAAAGATTTACCTCAATTTGATTGTTTCATTCCACTAGAACGAATATTAAATAACGAACCGGTTCAATATGTGTTCGAGACCGCTTATTTTCACAAATATCGTTTTAAAGTCAATAAAGCCACTTTGATTCCCCGTCCCGAAACCGAAGAGTTGGTTGAATTCATCTTAGCGGAAAACAATCGTGAACCTCTAAAGGGAATTGATATTGGCACTGGGAGCGGTTGCATCCCCATAACACTTCTAGCGGAAAGGCCGAATTGGAAATTTAAAGCCATTGATTTAAGTGTAGATGCGTTAAATATTGCTCAAAATAATAGTCGTAATTTAAGTGTGGAAGACCGATTAACTTTTCAGGAAGTCGACTACCTACAAAACGATTATGACTTCGGCCATTTCGATTTAATCATTTCAAATCCGCCTTATATTCCAATTACAGAGGCAGAGAACATGGACAAAAGAGTTACTGATTTCGAACCCCACATAGCATTGTTTACGGAATCTGATCCATTAATTTTCTACAAAAAGATTTTAGCTGATGTGATAAAAACAGGCAATTCGCAAACACAGGTTTGGTTAGAGACCCATCAAGATTATTGCAAACAAGTAGAAGAACTATTCCAACCATTCGGAATTACAAAAAAAATCGAGGACTTCTCTGGAAATCCTCGATTTATATTTTTTCAAAAAAAGTAGTCTACAACAAACTATTCTATCTATTCATTATCTATTGCAGTCAAACCAGAAGATGGATTAAGCAAGTTGGATGATACCATCTATGTTTTTCAAATCTCCACGCTTATAAATTTGAGTCAGCGTAGTGTAGATACCTTGAGAAAATCTCTTCAAATCTTTCTCTCCACTTTGTGCAAACAAATTCGCAATCAAATCTTTAGACGAAATAGGCTTTTTATATTCCTTCATGTAATTGATTACGATATCTCTTTTTGTTAATTCACCAGCACGCTTCCTACCTCCTCCTCTTTTTATGAGGGATGCTTTAGCTGGGCGACCACGTTTAGCCATGGTTTTCAAAACGGTACTCGCGGGACGACCCACTTTACGCTTTTTTGCACCTCCCACTAAAATTTGTTTGCGATAATCTTTAGCGCGATTTTTCCAAAGTTTTATAGAACGCTCTAATTTATCTTTTTGCATTTCCATTTCACGTTTGTAACGCATTTCAATGCGCTGCAACTCTTTCTCAGCTTGCATTTGAGCTTTTTGCAATGAAACCGCAAATAGCGCCAACTCTTTTTCTAATTGCAAAAATAAACTATCACCTTTATTGGAATTAACTTTTTTTCCTGTTTTAGTCTTGTTCTTTGAACCAGGCTTTCTTCCACGTTTCTTGGGAAGATTTTCATTTAACTTCTGTTCCATAACAGTTATAAATATTAAAATTTATTGCAAAATTCAATAATTTTTTTTTAAAAATAAAATCAATTGGACGAAATGCTATTTATTAAAGATGAATTAATAATTATCCGTCTACTTACTTTACTAATAACTCCGCTTCTCCATTAAATGAAAGCTGATTTTATAATTTTATTCATATTCGAATTATTGCATAAACATTACATAAAAATTACGATTTTTAAAATTTCCAAAGACCGGTAATTCTTTCTAATTTTGCTACAAATAAGCATATCGTGAAATATTTTACCATTATCGGCCTTCTAATTTTATCCAATGTTTTTTGTAAAATTTGCATTGGCCGGCTTCAAAACAGAAACATTCAAATGGAACCATTTGATTGATGCTTTGTTTTTATTATTATCGGTATAGTTTTTTTTACAAAAAATAATCATCATTTATGCCACCGCTTCCAGTCATACCAGAATTCCCATCCCCCGAGAAAATAAAATCACTCGACAATTCACAATTGGAAAATGTGGCTTTCGAACTGCGTCAATTCATAATAGATTCCATCTTGTTGCAAGGTGGGCATTTTGCTGCTAACCTTGGTGTTATAGAGCTTACCGTTGCACTATTGAATCAATTTGACACCTTACACCAACCCGTCGTTTGGGATGTAGGTCATCAATGCTACCCATACAAAATTTTAACCGATCGAAAGCAGCATTTTGAAACCATTCGAATGTTCAATGGGATTTCTGGATTCCCCAAAATAAGCGAAAGCCCATTCGATCATTTCGGAACTGGACATTCATCCACCTCCATTTCAGCAATTATGGGTATGGCGACCGCGTCAAAATTGCAAGGAATCAATCAACCACATATTGCAATTATTGGAGATGGCGCTTTAACGGGCGGAATGGCATTGGAAGCCTTTAATAATATTTTATCGTCAAACTTGAACATTATTATCATCCTCAATGACAATAACATTGGTATTGATCCAAACACAGGTGCGATAAGTCAAAATTTAAAGAACAACCAACACATCAAGGACTTTTTTGAATGGTATGGCTTGGAATATCATGGCCCAATTGATGGTCACAACATACCAACATTGATTGAGTCCTTTAAAAAACTAAAAGCACAATCTACTCCACGCCTACTCCATATAAAAACCACAAAAGGTAAAGGATACGAACCTGCGGAAAAGGAACAAACCAGATGGCATAGCGCTCCCAAATACGACAAATTTCAACCTGAAAAACCATCCCAAGAAAAACCCAAAAAATGGTCGGATATATTTGGCGAAACCCTAAAGTACGTTATGGTTTCCAATGAAAAAATCATTGGAATTTCTCCCGCGATGACGAGTTCTTGTGGAATGAGTGGCTGTATGGAAGCGTTTCCTAATAGAATTTTCGATGTGGGAATATCCGAACAACATGCATTAACTTTTGCTGCAGGTGCCGCAAAACAAGGACTACTTCCTGTCGTAAATATTTACAGTACCTTTTTACAAAGAGCTTATGATCAATTCATTCACGACATTGCGTTACAAAATCTACCCGTTTTACTTTGTATTGATCGTGCGGGACTTGTTGGCGAAGATGGGCCAACCCACCACGGGGCATTCGATATTTCATTCTTACTCCCTATTCCCAATATCCGGATTTTCTGTCCCAATTCAATTGAAGAACTAGAAAGCGCATTCAATTGGTACATCCAAAACCAAACTCCTTGCGCAATTCGATATCCAAGAGGAAATGTGGCTCAAGACACACTACCCAAAAATCTAATTTCGCATTCTCATTTAATTGCAAATAATGCGCCCAAAACCCCAAATATCGGATCCATCGCCATTGTAACCTGTGGAAATGCAACCAATTGGGCTATTAATGCATTTTCTGATCAATCCCATGTAGATCTGATCCATTTTAACCAAGTAAAACCACTTGAGAAATTAGATACATTGAAGCAGTATTCTAAGATAATAACTATAGAAGACGGTTCTATTATTGGGGGATTTGGGCAATACATTAAATCTCAATTTGATATTCAACATCCAGATTTTACGGGCAATCAACACTGGTTTCACAAAGGAATTCCCGATCAATTTGTAACACATGGTTCTCCATCTGAGCTTCTACAAATGCTAAAATTGGATAAAATTGGCTTGAATAATTTTTTGGACTCAATTATTGACCGCGAAATTTTTTTAGATAAGTCATAACCTTTGAATCCAATTATTCAAAAGCATCTGTCCTTCGGGAGTTAATACACTTTCTGGATGAAATTGAACTGCCCATATTGGTAAGTCTCTATGAGAAAACGCCATTACCTGTCCCAATTCGTCGGTTCCGTGAATTAATAGGTCATCATCTAACTGAATATCTTTTTCGGTCGGACTTATTGTCGAGGTAGTATCTGGAATAATAGTCACAACTGGATTAATAGTCATAGTTTGATACCCGGTTGCAGCAGGAGTAATAGTCGAAGACGTATCAGTAGATTTAGCAGAAGATACAGCTGGAAAAATATGTTCCGCTGGAGGAGTAACAATCAATGAATGATAGCGTCCAATTTGCATAGGATTCTCAATACCTGTAAAAATCCCTTCACCGGTATGTCGCATTAATGATGATTTTCCATGAACCGGAGCTGCCGCAATTTTCAATTGCCATCCAAATAATTCTCCTAAAGCCTGATGACCTAAACAAACACCTAATAGGGGCATTTTATTTACAACCAAAGTCTTTAAGATTTCCATCAAGTTTCCTGCATCGGATGGAGAATTTGGACCTGGACCAATTACAACTGCATCAAATTTCAATATTTCATCTAACACATTCTCCGATAATTCATCATTACGAAAAACACGTAAATCTGCCCCTGTTTTTTGCAAATAATGCACCAAATTGAAGGTGAAGCTGTCGAAATTATCAATAAATGCAATTTTCATTGGTTGAAATTCTGATTATGCGCAATTATTCTACAACATCAAATCTTAAATTTTGTACTTACGCCGGGAACAAAATCTTTCAAGTAATAGGGCTCAAAATACGCCACATTCTCAAAAAGGCCTGCATTCATTTTGTAAGCAGCTTCCTCACCAAACATATTAGCATTGGGCGCTTCTGAAATCAAACCACCCGGTTGAACCAACTGGAATTCGTTCAAAATCCGAATTGCTTTTTCATTGGCATTTCCAATAAATCCTACTTCACTCCAATATTCAACACCCATCCATTGCAAGGTCTCTTCATTCAATATTCTTGCCTCAACTCGGGGAATCTCATTCCCCAATTCATTTAGTTCGTATCCTTTTTGTCCGGGTGTTTCGCCGCGATTGATTCGTTGAATATACACTTCATCACGACGGGCATCAAGCATAGAAAACACAGTTTGAATTGCAGGAATTTCTTTTAGCATCCAGTTACCCATCCCCCAAAAACCATCAACAGAAATTAAAGGGACATCTTTGCTGTAACACAACCCTTTTGCCAAAGACGTTCCAATTCTCAAACCCGTGTAACTTCCTGGTCCTTGACTAATTGCAACTGCGCTTAAGGGGCCAATATTGGTACAAACCATGTAATTCTGATCATCCAGAAAATTCAAAGCCTCTTGAACAAAAAGAGGCAATTTTTCAGAATGCGACTGTCTTTCCGAACAAATTTTCTCCCAAACAATTCGCCCTGAGCGATCTGCGAGCGCCACACTTGGATAATCGGCTGATGACTCAATGATTAAAATCACATCGCAAAGGTAAACATAAACCAGAATGCTCTTGCTTTCTTGAATTTAAAATCCTTCGCTGTTTTCATGGGATTTCAGTAAATTTGCACTAAATAAAATATCATGACAAAAGAAGTATTTATTGTAGCAGCCAAAAGAACTCCAATGGGAAGTTTCAATGGTGCATTGTCCTCAGTTCCTGCTCCTCAGTTGGGCGCAGTTGCTATCAAAGCAGCGTTAGAGCAAGCTGGAATTTCTCCAGAAATGGTTCAAGAAGTGATTATGGGCAATGTATTGCAAGCCGGAGTTGGACAAGCTCCAGCACGTCAGGCATCCAAATTTGCTGGAATTCCTGACCATGTACCTGCTACAACCATTAATAAAGTGTGTGCAAGCGGTATGAAATCCATTGCATTGGGTGCTCAAAGTATCCAATTAGGCTACTATGATATCGTGGTTGCTGGTGGAATGGAAAACATGAGTTTAACCCCTCATTACCTACCTAATTCTAGAGCAGGTTATAAATACGGTAACTTTAGCGCAATCGACGGTATTGTAAACGATGGTTTGACTGATGTTTATTCTTCTACATTAATGGGTTCTTGCGCTGAAACCTGCGCTGCAGAATACAACTTCACCCGTGAAGATCAAGATAATTTCGCCATTGAAAGTTACACTCGCTCAGCAAAAGCATGGGCAGATGGCAAATTCAATAACGAAGTTGCTCCTGTTACCGTTTCTACTCGCAAAGGCGATGTGGTAATTGCCGAAGACGAAGAATACAAAAACGTAAATTTTGATAAAATCCCTGGCTTGCGTCCTGTGTTCAAAAAAGACGGAACGGTTACCGCTGCTAACGCTTCTACTATCAACGATGGTGGAGCTGCAGTAGTTTTGATGTCTGGTGAAAAAATGAGAGAATTAGGATTATCACCTTTGGCTAAAATCGTTGGTGCTGCCGATGCTGAACAGGCTCCTGAGTGGTTCACCACTTCTCCAGCTATTGCTTTGCCAATTGCTGCACAACGCGCTGGTATTCAAGTATCTGATATCGACTTTTTCGAATTAAACGAAGCTTTTGCCGTTGTAGGTTTGGCAAATATGAAGTTAATGAACTTAGACGCTTCTAAAGTAAACGTGAACGGTGGCGCTGTTTCTTTGGGACATCCATTGGGTGCTTCTGGAGCACGTGTAATCGTTACTTTGGTGAATGTTCTGAAACAAAATAACGGTAAATTCGGTGGTGCTGGAATATGCAATGGCGGTGGCGGTGCTTCTGCAATGGTTATCGAAAATTGCTAATTTTTAAATTTCACTCCAATGAAAAATTGATTTTCTCGTTACACTATTGAATAAGCGTTTAATTTATGTATTTGAGAAACTTTTTATCGATTTTTTTTCTGGGGATGCTTACAATTGGAAGCGTTCGAATGAGTTCTGCTCAGAAATCGGACGCTTCTTTTTTTAATGAATTTCGTGAAACTGAACACCAAATTCTCCAAATAAATAAAATTCCTATTTGGCCGGCATCCATGCAGCCTCCAATTGCTGATTCTGTAAAAATTCATATCAGCGATAGCATCGTCAACTTGCTAAAAGACGCCTTAAACAATCCCAATTCTTGGCAATATCCTTTCGATTCACTGCGATTGACAACCATTGCCATTGCATCCAATCCAAAAGCAAATGTTCGTGTATTTAGCTTTAATACAATTTTAAATACGGGTCAATTCATTCATTACTCCTTAATTCAACGTAAATTGAAAAAAGAAGTACAGGTTTGGTCTCTAAAAGACACCAATCAATCACTTCCCAAAAACTGGCAAGAAGAAGGTTTAACCGAAAATGAATGGATCGGTGCATTATATTATCAAATGGTACCTTTTAAATTCAATAAACAAGACGTTTATATTTTGATGGGCTTTGATGGACATAACAAGGAAAGCAATCGTTCCATTTTAGAAACATTGTATTTTGAGGACGGAGAAATCAAATTTGGGTTCCCATTATTCAGAGAAAACGAAGAAGATCCATCCCCCGAACCCAGAGCAATATGGGAATATCATAAAACAGCACAAATGGTTTTGCGCTATCAATTGGATGGAAACGTGATTGTTTGCGACCAATTTGCACCCGCCTACGAACAAGTTAGAAACGATCGCAGGTATTACATCCCTTCTGGCGACTACGAAGGTTATTTCCGTTCAGGAAAAACATGGGTAAAAAAACCGCTTACCAGCGATATGCCTTTTGCTCCGGAATTGAGCATCCCTGATCCTACAGATAAAAAGAAAAGTGATCGTGCGATTGGTGAGAAATTCCCAAAAAACACTCCAACTAATGATTCTATAAGTAACGACTAATTACTTGCGATTTCAATTCCGTCTCCTCCCATTCTCTTGTTGGGTCGCTCATTAAATTGATTCCACAGCCAGCATAAAAATTTACTTCACCGTTTAAATACATCTTTGCACACCTTAAATTCACGTGTAAATACGTATTGGATTTCGAAATCATTCCTACCGCACCAGAATATAATTCCCTATTCAAATTCAAGTTGGCTTTGACCCATTCCAACGCCTTTTTTTGGGGATATCCTATCACTGCAGGAGTAGGATTTAATTGCATTAATAATGGCAATACTTGTTCAGAATTTAAATCAAACCGATATTCACTAATTAAATGACGTAAATGACCATTTCGCTGTTCTCTCAATTGAGAAATTTCAAACCGAATTTCCATGGAATCGAGCGCTTCTTCCACATGTTGACTGGTAGTACTTTGCTCCAACTTCTCTTTGTCGCTCCAGTTTTCTGAATCTTCGAATAATGTTCCCGCCAAACTCACGGTTTTCGCTTGTCCTAATTCATTTTGTTTTAATAATAATTCTGGTGAAGCTCCAATCCACATACCCCATTTTTCATCCAATAACAAATACACCATACAGTCGGTGTAAGTTCGACACAAACCTTGAAACCATTGATATAATTGTATCGCCATTTCATCAAAATGGCTTGTGACTGGTTTATTAAAATCATCATGGGCAGATTCACGATCTTCGTCTTTTTGATTACCCAATTTCAACCATTTTCCATTCAAAATTCGCGCTACGACAATTTTCTGAACATCCTCATTTTTTATGGCCGTTTTCACTGCATCAATTTCAGCTGAAAACTCCTCAAATGTTGCCGAATAATAATTGCTAATCTCTGCTGAACCGGATTGAAATTTAAATATTTGGGGAATGAATTGTTTCAATTCATTTTGCACTTCTTCTAATTTAGCAACTTTATGTGATTCCCCCGAAAGGAAATAACCCTTATTGGGATCCAATCCTTCGGTTAATAAAAACCCTGTATTTTCTGGAATTTGGAAGAATTCCATATTCACAGTTTCCATTTTTCCGTGAAAAATTTGTATTTCTACTTGATTAGGTAAGCGACAAATTGCTAGCGACATAGTGGACATTTGTAAGTCAGAATAATCCATCTAAATTAAGCTGGACGAGGTATTACAGCCATGGTTATGCTCCCTTTACAAACCAATTTTTGTTGTTGATTGAGCAACTCCACTTCCCAGATTTGGCTTCTGTGTCCAATATGCAATGGACGAGCTTCCACTCTAATCATTTCGCCCATTTTTGCTGGACGAAAATGGCTTCCTTGGATATTTTGTCCAACAGCAACGCTTTTTTCTCGGGGGATGACCAAATTCGCAGCCATACTTCCAGCAATTTCAATTGCGGCCATGGAAGCACCACCATTTAGCAACCCCATGGGTTGACAATTCTTTTCACTGACTTGCATTTGCCCAACTAGTACATCTGAATGAATCTCGATGAATTCAAAACCAATTGCAGTATTCATGGTGTTGGCACAACGTTCATTCAGTGCTTCTAAGCGTATATTTGCAGTATCAAAAACAGGACGAGCTTCCATGGAAGCAAAGTTCAACTTATATGACTAAAAAAACAATTTATCTCATTCGCCACGGGCAAACTGACTTCAATAAAAAAGGGATTGTACAAGGATCTGGTATTGATTCTGAACTCAATGAGACAGGGCATTTACAAGCTCAGAAATTCTACAAACACTTTAAAAATGTGCCATTTGAACGAATTTATGTAACGGAATTAAAGCGCACGCATCAAAGTGTTGCCCCATTTAATGAATTAAACATTCCCATCGAAATTATTCCAGAATTCAACGAAATCAATTGGGGGATGTTAGAAGGCAAACTTCCTACACCCGAAAATTACCAGCATTTCCTTGATATATCGGCAAAATGGAAGCAAGGTCATTTAGATATTTCCGTTGATGGCGGTGAAACGCCTATTGCTATGTTCGAACGTCAGAAGTTAGGGCTGAATAAAGTAATGACAAGTCCTCATGAAACCGTTTTAATTTGTATGCATGGCAGAGCGATTCGAAGTTTTCTGTGTTTGTTAACCGGAAAAAACTTGAAAGACATGGATGAATTCCATCATGAGAATCTGTGTTTATACGAAATGCATGAAAGTAAGGGAGGATTATTTGAAATTGCTCGCGGTAACTTTACTGAACATTTATTACACGATTAAAATATTTATAAGACAACTAACAATTTGCAACCGAAATGGAAAATACAATCAACATTACAATAATTGATCGAAATGGAGTTTCACAAAACTATGAAGCACCCACAGATATGAATATGAACCTAATGGAATTCTGCAAAGCAGTGGAACTTCCAGTAAAAGGCGAATGTGGAGGCATGGCTATGTGTGCTACTTGTCAGGTATATGTAGAAAGCAATCATGCATTGCCTCCTCAAAACGATGCTGAACTCGACATGCTGGATCAAGCCTTTTTCGTTGAAAACAATAGCCGTTTAGGCTGTCAACTATTTCTTTCTGCCGAATTAGACGGCTTGATTATTCGTCTTGCTCCTGAAACTGATTGATAACAGTAACATTTTTTGAAAAAAAATTGATTTTATTAACATTTGGAATTATCTTTGCACTCCTTTTTAGAGTAAAATGGCAAATCATAAATCAGCAATAAAGCGTATTAGAGCTAACGAAGCAAAGCGTGACTTGAACAGATATCAGCATAAGACTGCAAGAACGATTGTTAAAAACATTCGTAAATCTACATCTAAAGCTGAGGCAGAATCCATGTTAAATTTAGCTTTCACAGCATTGGACAAATTGGCAAAGAAGAACATTATTCACAAGAATAAAGCTGGCAACTTGAAATCAAGTTTGCAAAAGCACGTGAATTCTCTTGCATAATTTGTTCTAACAATTCATACAAATCCTACCACCGAGCATTTCTTTGCTTGGAAAAGGTTTGTTGTAATATATAGAATTAAAAAATTTAAATGTTCATACTAAAAAACGGCTTCAAAGCCGTTTTTTTTGTTTTAAGCAATTCCAATTATTGCTAACTCGATAAATAATTATAACCTATCCAAATAAAAAGGGACTGTCACACAAACAGTCCCTAATATTATTAAGTTTTTAAACTCATTTCAACAGATCAAGTATCCTTTTTGACCATCGACGGATCCATTCAGATTATCTAAAATCCATCACAGTTGTTGAATACTCTTTTCACCTAAAAATAGGATTAATCATTAATTACTATAGTTCCGATTGTTTCTCCTTGCATCAAACGAAGTAAATCGCCCTGTTTATTCATATCAAAAACAACAATAGGCTTATTATTTTCTTGACACAATGTAATTGCGGTTAGATCCATTACTTGCAAGCCCATGTCATACACTTCTTTGAATGTAATGCTGTCGTATTTCTTCGCACCAGGATTCTTTTCTGGATCTGAATCATAGATTCCATCCACACGAGTTCCTTTAATTACAATATCCGCTTCTATTTCAACCGCACGCAAACTTGCTGCTGTGTCGGTGGTGAAGTATGGATTACCCGTTCCTGCACCAAAAATAACTACGCGGCCTTTTTCCAGGTGACGAATTGCACGACGACGGATAAATGGCTCACCTATTTGTTCCATTTTAATGGCAGATAATAAGCGCGTAGTCAATCCTTCGCGTTCAAAAGAACCTTGGATTGCCATAGCATTCATCATTGTGGCTAACATTCCCATATAATCGCCAGTAGCACGATCTACAACACCCCCTTGAGCGCCTTGAACTCCACGAAAAATATTACCTCCTCCGATTACAATAGCTACTTCTACCCCTTGATCCACCACCATTTTTACTTCTTTAGCATATGCTTGCAACACTTTTGGATCAATTCCGTAATCTTGATCACCCAATAAACTCTCACCGCTTAATTTTAAAAGGATTCTTTTGTATTTCATATAATTTCTATGGTATTGCTTAAAAACTCCCGTATAAATCAAATTAACGCAAATTACGAGGGATTTTTGAATATGTATTCAAATTGCTTTTTCAATATTTGGCAGTTTTTCAAAATACTGAACTCACAAACACTCTCAACTTTGCACATTTGAAAAAAAAGGGCAAAAAAAATCCCCCAAAATGGGGGATTTTATTAATATATTTAGGATTAACCTAATTGAACTCTCTTGAACTGTTTTACTGTCAAACCTTTTTCGATTGAATCCAACATTTGAGCAACGTTTTTAGAGCTATCTTTTACAAACTCTTGATTCAATAAAGTAGATTCTTTGTAGAACTTCTCCAATTTACCTGTAGCAATTTTTTCGATCATGGCTTCTGGCTTACCTTCCTGACGAGCTTGGTCTCTTCCGATTTCCATTTCACGCTCAACCATTGAAGTATCTACACCATCGCGATCTACAGCAACTGGATTCATAGCTGCAATTTGCATTGCAACGTCTTTACCAGCAGCAGCATTTGCTTCATTGGGAGCCAAACTCAATTCTACCAAAACACCCATTCGGTTAGCACCGTGAATGTAAGATACAATATTTGTTCCTTCGATGATTTCGTATTTAACTACATCAATTTTCTCACCAATTTTAGCTACTTCCTCCATCAAACGAGAATCCATATCCACTGAACCGATGTTCAATTTCTTCAACTCTTCGATTGTAGCTGGCTTATTTTCTAGAGCCACGTTAGCGATTTCTTTTGCCAAAGCAACAAAACCGTCATTCTTTGCTACGAAGTCCGTTTCACAACTTAAAACAACAACAACACCCAAAGTGTTAGAACTGTTGGTAACAGCAATAACTGCACCTTCAGTAGCTTCTCTATCTGCACGCTTAGCAGCGATTTTCGCACCACTTTTACGTAAGAAATCTACTGCAGCTTCGAAATCACCATTGGTCTCGCTCAATGCTTTTTTGCAATCCATCAAACCAGCACCAGTCATCTGGCGAAGTTTGTTTACATCTGATGCACTAATTGTTGACATATTATTCAGCTGATACTTCTTGTTTTTGTTCTGATTTTACTTCTTCTTCAGCAGCTTTTTCGCGCTTTCTTTCCGCAGTACCTTCTAGAATTGCATCAGCAATTTCAGAAGCGATCAAGTGGATGCTCTTAGAAGCATCGTCGTTACCTGGGATTGGGAAATCAACAACTGTTGGGTCAGAGTTTGTATCTACTAAACCGAAAGTTGGGATACCCAAACGAATGGCTTCAGCAACTGCAAGGTGTTCTCTTTTGATATCGATGATAAAAATCGCACCTGGTAATTTGGTCATATCTTCAATACCACCTAACACTTGTGCCAATTTGATTTTCTCACGATCCAACATCAAACGCTCTTTTTTGTTGATACGTTGGAATGTTCCGTCTGTAGCCATACGATCGATAATCTGCATACGCTTGATGCTTTTACGTACAGTTTGGAAGTTGGTTAACATTCCACCTAACCAACGTTCAGTAGCATAAGGCATTCCAGCTCTTTGCGCTTCTTGTGCTACGATTTCTTTCGCCTGCTTTTTAGTAGCAACGAATAAAATTCTGCGGCCAGATTTTGCAATATTCTTTGCAGCTGCCTTCGCTTCTTCAAGCTTAGATTCAGTTTTCTTTAAATCGATGATATGGATACCATTCTGCTCCATGAAAATAAAAGGAGCCATTTTGGGATTCCACTTGCGGGTAAGATGTCCAAAGTGAACACCCGCATCCAGCAAATCTTGTTGAGTATATGCCATTGATATATATTAACGTTTTGAGAATTGGAAACGCTTACGCGCTTTCTTTTGACCACTTTTCTTTCTTTCAACAACACGTGGGTCACGAGTCATGAATCCAGCTTTACGCAAAGTTGAACGGAACTCTTCATTGATATCCACCAACGCTTTTGAGATACCTAAACGAATTGCTTCCGCCTGACCAGAGATACCTCCGCCACGTACGTTAACCATTACGTCGTATTTTCCTTCGTTGCCAGTAATGTTAAAAGGCTCCTTTACGGAATTTTGGTGCCAAGCCAATGGGAAATAATCCATCAATGACTTCTTGTTAACTACAATCTGCCCGCTACCTTCTTTAAGGTAAACTCTTGCTACGGCAGCTTTTCTTCTTCCTGAGTTGTTCATCATCATAGTTTTCAGATATCGAACTTCAATTCTTTTGGTTGCTGAGCAGCATGTGGGTGCTCAGATCCCACGTATACAAACATGTTGTGAAATAATTTTCTTCCCAAACGATTCTTGGGTAACATTCCTTTCACTGCGTATTCAATTAAACGCTCAGCCTTCATCGCTTTAGCCAAAGCCACACGCTGCCCACCTGGAAATCCAGTGTGGCGAATGTACTCCTTACTGTCCATTTTAGAACCAGTCAACTTCACTTTGTCTGCATTGATCACGATTACATGATCTCCACAGTCCACGTGAGGTGTAAAGTAAGGCTTGTGCTTACCACGAATAATCGTAGCAATCTTTGACGACAAACGACCCAATGGCTGGTCTGCAGCATCTACAACGTACCAATTCTTGGTCACCGTTGTGTTGTTCGCTGAAATAGTTTTATATGTACTTAACGGATTCACTTTGCGTTAGCTTTAATCAATTTTGGGGTTGCAAAAATAGTAAATATTTTATTGGATAACAAGATATCCACAACTTTTTTTTGAAACTAATTCTTTGGACAGCTAATTTCCCGTCCAAAATTCACTCTACCAGTCTTCCTCATCAGGCACATAAGGCGCTTTCAACGACGCTTTTAAGCCGTCTACAATTGCCTTAACCTCTCGGTCTGCTGCCAATAAATATTTATCGGTTGTTTCATATCCACGCTTAACCTTCATGTAATATTCATGATATGTCTTCACCTGAGTACTATTCAAACCCTGTGGCAATAATGTATGCGAAAAATTACCAAACTGATATTTATATCTCGCTTCCTTAAATCTCAAAACCAATACATAATCCAAATCACCATTACGCGCTTTAGAATTTGATCCGTTTTGAATAACCATCGGAACTTTCACTTTTAAATAAATAAGGGAATTGGCCTTTTCCTCAACAACAAATTTCTTGTACTCTTTCTTACCATAGCGCTTCATCAAATAACGCTTTGCTCTCATAAACAAACTGTCTTCGGTACATGTTTCACACTCCTCATCTTCCACAATTCCTTCGTAAAAAATTAACTCTCTTAAAGAATCGTATGGTGGAATAAAACGCACATAGGGTTTTTTCTTGATGGCTTGAGATTCGTTCGATCCGCTCTCAGTTGAACCACCGCTACCCCATCCCCCAGAACCACCAGAGCCAGTTCCAGCACCGGAAGAATCTGCAGCCGTGGCAGCACCAGCACCTGAATCATCATCGCCACTACCCCACTGCGCTTGCAAACCTCCTGCAATTATTAACAAAAGTCCAACGAGTACAATACGCAATCCTCCGCGCACTCCAACTCTCAATTCTTTATTCGTCTGATCCAATGTAATCTACAATCAAGTTAATTGTGCGAATATACTATAGAATTCTAAAACAAAACCTAATTATCCCTTAGATGTCTGTTTTATTGTGCAGTGTAGTTCCTCGAATCTACTTATTCCACAGAACCGCTCAGAAAAGTCATTCCCTTCGGAAACCTTCCCTTACTAAAAATTCTACCAGCCGGACGACCTTTGCGCATTTCCTTCTGAACTTCATCCGGCAAATGAATCACATCCCGGCACTCTTCACTACAACAGTGTTCATACTTCTTTGCACATTCCTCACACTGAATAAACAGTAAATGACAACCCGTATTTGCACAGTTAATATGCACATCTGCAGGCTTACCGCATTGATGACATTCTGCAAGAACATCGTCCGAAACTCGTTCATGTAAACGCTGATCAAACACAAAATTCACACCCTTAAACTTATTTTCCAGTGCATTTTCGCGAACTTGACGTACATAATTAATAATCCCACCCTTCAAATGATAGACTTCATTAAAGCCATTATGTCTCATCCACGCACTTGCCTTTTCACAACGAATTCCACCGGTACAATACATTAAAATGCGCTTTTCTTTATCTTCAGCGTATCGATCAATGACGTTTTTCAACTCATCTCGAAAGGTATCAACATCCGGACATTCTGCATTTTCAAAACGTCCCACTTCACTTTCGTAATGATTACGCATATCAATCACCACCGTATCCGGATCTGCCAAGGCCGAATTCCAGTCTAGTGCTTCCATATACTTTCCTGTATCGGATGGATTGAACGTAGGATCATCAATTCCATCGGCAACAATTTTAGGACGTACTTTGATATCTAGTTTAATAAATGCCTTCTGATTTTCTTCAATGGCCGTATTCAATCGAATGCCCGATAAAAAATCGATAGCATATAACTTATGCTTAAAAGCTTCAAAATGCTCTGAAGGCAACGCAATTTGTGCATTAATTCCTTCTTCTGCAACATACACACGACCAACAACCTCTAATGGCGTCCAATCGATGAATAATTGATCTCTAAATTCTTTGGGTTGGGGGATAGAATAATAACGATAGAAGGAAATAGTGGTATAAGGACGATTGTCCGCTTCCATTCTACGCTTTAACTCCTCCCTACTAACGATGTTTCGCAATAACATGGCAGGTATGAATGTTAAATTTTATGCTGCAAATTTATGCAAAATCTTAGACATTTTCATCCAAAAACAAAAGAGACAAAAACAAAAGAGACCGCCTGAAACAGACGATCTCTCTTATAAAAGAAAACACAATTGCGTTCCCTTAAAAATATTTTATTTACTCGATTAATGGCGAACCATCATCTTCGTAGTGAAATTCACTGAATTTGACTTAACAGTCACCATGTACATTCCATTGGTCCAATCAGCTGTACTGATTTCAGCTTTACCATTCGACATAGTAGACTCGTAAACTGATTGACCGGCTAAGTTAGTCACGCTAATTTGAGCAACTTCTCCGCGCAATACATCAGAATTGATGTTGAACATATCGTTTGAAGGATTTGGAAAAACCAAAACGTTATTTTCAACACTTTCAGTAGATGCCATAGCAACTAGGAAAGTCTCAGATTGTAATATTTCTTTAGTTGTAGCATCTTGAACGAAAACTACCACTTTCAAATCATCCCAAGTTTCAATGCTATTTTCTGTAGCATGATTAATATGTTGAGCAGCAGTACCATCCAAAGACAAACGGTAGTTACCGTTAAAAGTCCAAGACAAAGTCTTATCTACAGCAACATCTTTAGTTAAACCACTTAACGCCATACCTGAACTGTTTGGCATCATTTTCTTCATTACATCTTCAAACTGAGTTTCACCATTAGATTTTTTGTTCTTGTAAGTTGTTCCTTCAGTAATTACTGCGAACAACTTCAAGTTGCTAGATGCGATATCAGCAGCAGGAGTCAATTTAATATTAGCTGTAATCGTATTTTTCCAAGTATTAATTGCTGTTCCGGTAATTTCAATGAAGGAAGGCTTCGCTTGGTATTGATCGTACAAACCTGTTGTAAATGAGTTTGCATTTTGATCCCAACCGCCATCAATTTCCATACGTG
>JACCDS010509235.1_pt1 | contig 28030 bp, 28 predicted proteins | sample 7446441 | NCBI WGS metagenome assembly JACCDS01 (sample SAMN15323445, study PRJNA562643) | freshwater metagenome | isolation source: river surface water | place: USA:Blue River Watershed | collected 2017-08-17 | reverse complement strand
TGTAAGGTTTTTGAACCATTAAGAAATTAAGGAACATAAAGAAGAGTGATTGTTGAATTTTCAATTTTCAATTTTGAATGTTGAATGTTGAATTTTGAAATTGTTATTGAACCATATAAGGAATATAAGGGAATGTAAGGTTTTTGAACCATTAAGAAATTAAGGAACATAAAGAAGAGTGATTGTTGAATTTTCAATTTTCAATTTTGAATGTTGAATGTTGAATGTTGAATGTTGAATGTTGAAATTGTTATTGAACCATATAAGGAATATAAGGAATATAAGGGAATGTAAGGGAATGTAAGGTTTTTGAATCATTAAGAAATTAAGGAACATTAAGAGTGGTGAATATTGAATAACAAATTTTGAATTTTGAAATTGTTATTGAAGTTGCACCCGCGTTAGGGATAGTAGCGACATCCTTTTTAAAAGGAGACTGAGGAACTCGAAGTCACCGTTTAAAAAGATACAGCGGATAGCCCGACCTGGCTTTGCGAGGTCACGAAGCAAACAGGGAACGCCCAAAATAATCTATTCGTAACGGATGGCTTTGATGGGAGAAATTTTAGTAATGATGTACGAAGGGATCAATAATACCAAGAAACACAAGCCTACTGTCAATAGATTTAGCGCCAAGATATAGCCCAAATTAAAATAAACCGGTGCTTGGTTCACATAATAATTTTCTGGATTGAGTTGGATTACACCAAAGTATTTTTGAACAAGCAACACTCCTATTCCGATGCAATTACCCCAAAGTAAACCGCGAAGAATTAAATAAAAGGCATTGTACAAGAATATTTTTCGAACGGACCAATTGTTTGCCCCAAGTGCTTTTAGAATTCCTATCATTTGAGTACGTTCCAAAATAAGTACTAATAAAGCTACTACCATATTAATTGTAGCTACTAAAATCATCACTCCTAAAATGACTACAATATTGAAATCAAATAGTTGGAGCCAATCAAATATGTAACTGTATTTTTCGATTATTGTTTTAGAATCTAAATTGGACGGCGTTTGTCGATAGACTTCTTCCCCTACTTTTTGAATGTCGTTGAAATCTTGTACAAAAATTTCAAATGCACCGATTTCGTTTGGTGTCCATTTGTTGATTCGCTGAACGTGACGAATATCTCCTATTATATAAGTAGCGTCAAATTCTTGAAATCCTGAATTGAAAATTCCGGTAATTTTGAATCTTCGAATATTTGGGAGTTGGTTTTGATTCTCTTTAATAAAAAATGTATTAAACAAATCCCCAACTTTAAGCTGTAATCTATCTGCTAAAAATTGAGAAATAACAACTTCATTGTTCAATTGACTCGACAGATTGGGTAATTGCCCCGCAATTAAATATTCTTTTAGATTATCCCATTGATAATCTGTACCCACTCCCTTAAAGATAATTCCTTCGAAGGCTTTTTCGGTACGAATAATTCCCGCTTTGGTTGCAATGGCTTGAATATGATTAATTCCTGAAACCGAGTTGAACTTAGGATAAAACTTTTGGTTTTTAGAAATCGGGGTTAAAGTTGCCTCCGATTGATTGTTATCATAATTTGAAATAATAATATGACCATTAAAAGCCGATACTTTTTCGCGAATCTTTTGCTGTAAACCAATTCCTGTTGCCACCGAAACAATCATCATTACCATTCCTATTGCAATAGCCGCAATGGCAATTTTTATTATTGGCGCAGATATACTACTTTTATAATCTTTAGCAGTAATCAATCTTTTGGCTATGAAATATTCTAAATTCAAGTGGACTGGGTATTTACTTGAGCCAAAAATACAGCTAAAACACGAATTACACTAATTGGCTTTAACTTTATTTACTTGGCAATGACGGTCACAATTAAAAAAATAGTACTCCCTATTGGTATTCTGCTTATTATGGTTTCTTGTTCAGTAAACAGAAATCTACAGACAACTAATACCTATCAACATCCTGCCGCTACCACAATTCAAAAGCATAACAGACCTTCCCAACCTATCGATTTTAAAACAGGAGCTGACAACTACGAAAGTTACCTCACGCTTTTAAAAGATACAAAAGTAGGCATTGTAAGTAATCAAACTGGACTCTTGACTAATCGAACTCATTTAGTCGATTTTTTAGTTGCCAATCAAATTAATGTGCTAAAAATATTTGCTCCAGAGCATGGTTTTCGAGGTACTGCCGATGCTGGCGAATTGATTATCGACGGGAAAGATACTAGAACGGGGCTGCCTATTATCTCAATATATGGCGACAATAAAAAACCAAAACCAGAACAATTGGAAGGAATAGATATTCTGGTATTTGATATTCAAGATGTGGGTGCGCGTTTTTACACTTATATCTCTACCCTACATTATGTAATGGAATCTTGTGCTGAAAACAACATTCAACTTATTGTTTTGGACAGACCCAATCCGAACGGATTTATCATTGACGGCCCAATTCTAGAAAAAGAATTCACCAGTTTTGTAGGGATGCATCCTGTTCCTGTATTATATGGAATGACTATTGGAGAATATGCTCAAATGATTAATGGCGAAAAATGGCTCAAAAATGAAGTCCAATGTGCTCTTAAAGTAATTCCATGTTTGAATTATGATCGAAATGCTTCCTATCATCTATCGGAAAAACCGTCGCCCAATCTTCCTAATGACCAAGCTATTAATTTGTATGCCAGCTTGTGCTTATTTGAAGGAACCAATGTAAGTGTGGGCAGGGGAACAGAAAAGCAATTTCAAGTTTACGGCTCACCATTTTTACCCCAAAGCGGATTTAGTTTCACTCCAGAACCCAATATTGGCGCTAAAGAACCAATGCATAAGGGTAAAATTTGCTATGGAGAAGATTTATCTTCAATTGAAACGGTTAACCAAATTGAATTGAAATGGCTATTAAAAGCCTACAATAGCACTGAAGATAAAACGAAATTTTTCATTCCGTTTTTTACCAAATTAGCAGGCACCAAATTCCTACAACAACAAATAGAAGAAGGTCTTTCGGAACGAAAAATCAAAAAAAGCTGGAGACTCGGTTTAGAGCAATTTAAAGAAACACGAAAGAAATATTTGATTTATTAAAGCGGTAATTTCTTTTTCATCTCTTCGACTATATTATAGACTGCTGGACAAATAGGAATGTTCTTTAAAGTCAAATTAGATATTTGCTGAAACTTTTTCCGGTCAGTATGTGGGAATTCGCGACAGGCTTTTGGTCGCACCTCATAAATAAAACAGGTATTGTCACTATCCAAAAAAGTACACGGCACGGATTGCAACACATAGTCATTATCTTCATCAATACGAAGATATTGCTCAATAAATTGTTGTGGTTTTTGTCTTAAATGCTTCGCGATTCGTTCAATATCAGCAGATGTAAACAAAGGCCCAGTGGTTTTACAACAATTGGCACAAGTCAAGCAATCCGTTTTTTTAAATTCAGCATCATGTAATTCTTGCATCGCATAATCTAAATTCTTTGGCACCTTCTTTTTCAGCTTATCAAAATACTTTTTATTTTCGATATGCTTATCTTTGGCAAGTTTCCCGAGTTCATTTAAATTTGGCTTTAACATCATATTGAATTTCTAATGCAAAGTTAAACAACTTGAAACTATAAACTATAAAAAGAGGAAAGATTGCTTCGTTCCTCGCAATGACATTATGAAAGACCTTTTTGGAAAAGCCATTCTTGATTACCAAACTCACAATAACCCTGAGAATATCATTACTTCGACTTCTATTTCAGAAGAAGATGAGATGGAAGTAGGGTATTTATTTCGAAGCTTTGGCGAAATGCCGACAATTGAACAAAAGGCTTTACAACTAACTAAAGGCAGAACTTTAGATGTGGGTTGTGGGGCTGGTAGCCATAGTTTGTATTTGCAAAACGAACGCAATATCGATGTTCATTCTATTGATATTTCCAGAAATGCTATCGAAGCGTGTTCCCTTCGTGGATTAAAAAATATACAAGCCATTGATGTATTAGACTTAGACAATGAAAAATACGATACGATACTTTTATTAATGAATGGCACAGGTATCTTTGAAACATTGGACAAAACCACGCGCTACCTTAAAAAATTAAAAAGTTTGTTGAATCCAAACGGACAAATTTTAATTGATTCCTCTGATATTATTTATATGTTTGACGAAGACGAAGATGGAGGGAAATGGATTCCAAGTGATACTTATTACGGTGAATTAACTTTTAACCTTCGTTATAAGAATGAAATGGAGGCTCCGTTTCCGTGGCTCTATATGGACTACAATACACTTCAAAATGCAGCTTTAGCTAATGGGCTAGAATGTCAACTCCTGCTTGAAGGAGACCATTTTGACTATCTAGCACAACTTTCAATTTAACCATTCATAAAACACAAAAAATGGAAGACAATTTACGTTACCCAATTGGAAAATTTACCGCTCCTGAAGTTTATACATCGGAATATTTATTTGAACGCATAGAGGAAATTGCGCAATTCCCAGCCTTATTAAAAAAAGAAGTGTCACAACTGAGTGATGAACAGCTAGACACACCTTATAGGGATGGCGGATGGACTATTCGCCAAGTGATTCACCATTGCGCCGATAGTCATATGAACTGTTTCATCCGACTCAAATGGACATTAACAGAAGATACTCCAACTATAAAATTTTATTATGAAGACCGTTGGGGTAAAATGGATGATAATTCAAAAATGCCTATCGAACCCACTCTAGCTTTATTAGAAGGATTACATTTTCGTTTGGCTTATTTAATGAATAGTTTGTCTGAATCGGATTTGGAAAAATCGTTCATTCATCCCGAACACAATGCCTCTTTTCAAATCAAAGCGATTATTGGTACGTATGCATGGCATGGATTACACCATCTGGCACATATTACAGAGTTAAAAAAACGAAAAGGTTGGTAAATTTATTCTTGAATTAAATCTGTTGTAGCAAGAATATCTTGTAAAGCAGCGTACAATACATCTAAATCTTCCTGTGAATTATAGCCGTTGACGGAATATCTTAAATAAAAATTACCATTCAAAGACATCATTGGAATTTCAATTTTGTATTTAGTAAACAACAACTCCTTTAATCCAATTGGATTGGTTGTTTTAACAGGAATACTTGCCATTTGGACTAAAAATTCTTCCGAAATTGGACAAAGCGGTTGTGTATGAAGCAAATCACAAAAACGTTGGTAATTCCCTAAAACAATAGCTTTAGATTGTTTTGCAATTGATTTCCAATTGTTTTTCTCTAAAAATTCAATCACTTTTGGTGTAGTCAAAAAAGAAGAAATATCTCTAGTCCCTTGATAATCTTGATAATCTAAAAATTGGCTTTCTCCCGGAGAAACACTTTCATATCCCCAACCCACAATTAATGGGTCAAGCGTATTTTGAAACGCTTTTTTTACGTACAAAAAAGAGCTCCCTTTGGGTGCCAACATCCATTTATGCAATGTACCTGTATAAAAATCTGGATTTAAATCCTCAATGTTCAAATCCAATTGACCAGGAACATGTGCACCATCGATAATAGTAATTATACCCAACTCTCTTGCTCTATCGCAAATTTCCTTTACAGGGAATACTAGAGCCGTACAACTTGAAATATGATTTAGAAAAATAATTTTTGTTTTGGAATTGTACCCTTTCCAAAATTCGTCTAACAGCTGTTCTTTACTTGTAACTGGGAGTGTGATATTTTGCCGAATGTACTTGGCTCCTGACTTTTTGGAATAAAAACTCCAAATTCGATCCATTGCTCCATATTCATGATTGGTCGATAAAATTTCGTCCCCTTCTTGTAGGTCCAGACTTCGCATAATGGTATTAATAGCAAAGGTAGGATTAGGAGTAAAAAAGACATCCAAAGAATTACAACCTATATAAGTTGACAACTTTTCTCTAGCTGTTTTTAAATAGCCTGCTGATTTTTTTTGAATAAACAAAACAGGTTCTGTCTCCAACTCCAACTGAAATCGTTGGTATTCTTCAAAGATAGGTTTTGGACAAGCACCAAATGAGCCGTGATTTAAAAAAGTAATAGTTGGATCAAGAAGAAATTGCGATTTCATTTATTTAGCGACAAAAATTAAAAACTACTACTTATGGGATATTCAAATATTTATGTGTTTGTAATGACACACGCCATTTTGGATTTTTCATAACATAGTCCACTATCATTGGTGTCATCTCTTCTCTTTTGCTCCATTCTGGCTGAAGAAAAAGTATAGCATTTTTATTTACTTTTTCAGCTTGTTCTTCTGCAAAAATAAAATCATGCTTATTATAAATGATTACTTTTAACTCATCGGCATTGTCATATACCGTTTGTGTTGGTAATTTATATTTTTTGGGCGAAAGACAAATCCAATCCCAAGTTCCTGAAAGTGGATAAGCTCCTGAAGTTTCAATATGAACTTTCACATTGTTATCTTTTAATTTTTGGGTTAACAAAGTCATATCCCAAGTCAACGGTTCTCCTCCAGTTACTACAACAGTATCAGCATACTTAGTTGCATTGGCAACAATCAAATCCACATTAGTAGGAGGATGTAGTTCTGCATTCCAACTCTCTTTCACATCACACCAATGGCAACCCACATCACAACCGCCAATTCGTATAAAATAAGCTGCTGTTCCCGTATGTGATCCTTCACCTTGAATGGTATAAAATTCCTCCATCAAAGGCAACATGGCTCCTTTATTAACTTCTAATTGTATTTCTTTTGATAACATGAATTTCTTTTGAAGTTGCAAAGATAGTCAATTAGAAAATTCTTATCCTATCTTCTTTCAACCTTAAAAGAGTAAAATTGAGACATAAAAAAACCGACAATTAATTGTCGGTTTTTTTTATACTGTGAAATAATCCTTATTTCAATTGCTTGATTGAGCTTAATGCATAAGCATTAGTTGGATCAATAGCTAAAGTTTTATTGAAATACTCAATTGCTTTTGCTTTGTCTGTATTAGCATAAGTTGCTCCAATTGTGTTGTAACTTTCTGCTATTTTTTTAGCAACAGCTGGCTTAGCAACTTCTTCAGGGCCTTTAGCGGTAACTGCAGCTACATAAGCCTCGTAAAATTTAATAGTGTTAGCATCATTATCTAATAAACTATTCGTACGAGCTTTGAACAAATACGCTTCATAATATCCAGGAGAAGCTACTAATACTTTATCAAATGCAGCATCTGCTTTTTGAAGACCTAAAGCATCTGGCTTAATATCTTTTTTATTATTAGCATAATACAATGACAATCCGAAGTACAAATTATCATCTAAATAATTTTTTGAATCTTGGTTAGACGCTCCAAATTCAAAGATGGATGCAGCCTCTTTATATAATTTTTGAGAAAATAATTTTTTCCCAATTTCATTGAAATCTTCAATAATAACAGGTTCCATTTCAGCCGCTTTCTTGATGGAAGCTAAACCTGCTTCAAAAGCAATAGGGTCAATAGATAAACCATCAGCACTCGTTCCTTTTTTAATTTTTGCCATTCCTAAATATTGGAAATCTCTTGCGATAATTTTATTGGATGGATTTGAAGTAAATGTTTCCAATGATTTTATGGCAACATCCACATTTCCATTTTCATAAGCTGAATAACCTAAATAACGGAATATTCTTGGATTTACTCTGTCCAATTCTACCATTTTCTTTGCTTCCTCTTCTAAAGCTTTATAATCTTTAACCAAAATCAAAAAATCGGCATGACGCATTCTTGAATGAATTGAATAATCCGTCAAAGTCATGTATTTTTCATAATTATCTATTGCTATTTTATAATTTTCAGCCGCTTTTGAAGGCTTATTTTTAGCAATTTTATAATAGGTTTCCGCTAATTCTCTATATACTGGTCCGTAATTCGGATTGATTGCAATAACCTCATTATACGCTTTTGAAGCTTCATCGTATGACTTAGCACCTTTCAACAAAACCCCTAATTGCATTTTAGCTCTTAATAAAGTATTGTCTGCTTGAAACGCATCTCTATAGGCTTTGTAGGCATCATTTTGATTACTCAATCCAAAATAAGCATCACCTAGAGCTAATTGCACCTGAGCATCTAATGGATTATTCACCAAAGCGCGTTTCAAAACAGCAACTGCTGCTTTATAATTTGGTTTTTCAGCGTTCATATAGGCTTTAGCAACATACACATACTCTTCAAAATCTTTTTTACGCATGTCTTTAGTAGCCAAAATAAATTTAGCATTAGCATCAATAGTATCGTTTCTGTCCAAGTCCATTTGTCCTAATCCAATGTTATTGAATCGAGCTGCTTCTGATGCCGCTAACCCCTTTTCAAAAGAAATTTTAGCAGAATCTTTAAGACTTTGATTTAGATACACATTTCCTAAAATAAAAGAAGCCATACCGTTAGATGGTTTTACTTTTAAAATCGATTTCAAAATCGTTTTAGCTTCTTCATATTTTTCGGCATCAATAGCCTTTTTTGCTTGATTGATATCTTGAGCATGACTTACAGAAACTGAAGTCAAAAGAACTAATCCAAAAATTTTAAATTTATTCATCTTTATTTTTATAATTAATTTATTTTTTATCGTTGGTGATTTCTTTTCTTATATTCAATTTTCTTGGCGGTACTTTAACCGGCAATAATCCCGATTTTAAAATAATTCGTTGTCCAATGTCTCCTGCAACAAAAGAAGCAAAACCCATTCCTAAACCAGAAAATCCTTGACAATTGATAATGTACAAATCACGTGCCAAAACATATTTCCCCTCCGCAATATTATTTTGATCTGGAGCATAGTAATTTGAATCTTTAAGCCCTTTAACACTTAACAAATTTACCTTATCTACATAGTGTTGCATTTCTGGAGTAGGTTGTGACAACCAATTCAATCCAACCACACCAATCATCCCTTCATTTTCAGAAACAAATTTAATAACTTCGTTATTTGTTCCAAAAGAAAATACTCCTTTTTGTGGAATCGAATTTAGACCTGCCAAGTTGTTCATATAACGAACAGTACTTGAATTGGGGTCGTCAAAAACCAACCCTTTAATTTTACCTTCTGTTTTTCCTTTCATGAAATCCAATACATCGCTCAATGCAACTAAAGTATCTTTAGATTGACCATTTGAAATAAATGCAATTGCATCAATCGCAATAGGAGTTATTTTAGGGATGATTTTTCTTGCAGCAAAAACTTTCATTTCATCGTCATTCAATTTTCTTGACAACACCGCCATACTAGAAGTGTCTTTGACCAATGACTGAATAACCTCACTTTCAGATTTTGCATCCAATTTAATCTTAGCCTCATAACGACTCTCAAATATTTCTATCTGATCTTCCATGATTGGCTTTAATGTTTCATCAACTAAAAGGGTTGCATTCCCTTTCAAAATAGTTTCCTGATTAGCAGTATTTGATTTATTACAAGCTGTAACAAATAAAACTACAATAAATAAACACGATAATTTTGCAATAGTTCTCATAACTTAATCATTGTTATCATTAATAATCCTTACGAACCTAAAAAAAGAATACACAATTAAAAGTACTCCAAAAGCAATTCTATAGTTGTATTGCATTTGAATAGGGAAATGTTTCATAAAGATAACTAATAATCCTAAAACTAAATAAGACAATAAAAACAAAATTCCTATAACGAGAAGAAATCGCCCTTTGAGCGATTTCTTCTGAAAACTATTAACAAAGTTTTTGATCATTATTCTGCAGATTGGATAGTAATAGGAAGAGAATAAAGTACTCTCACTTTTTTACCATTTTGCTCTCCAGGAGTCCATCTTGGACATTTGTTTAATACACGTATAGCTTCTTTTCCAGTTCCAAAACCAATGTCTCTAAGTACTTTGATATCTGTTAACGAACCATCTTTTTCTACTACGAAAGTAACATATACTTTACCTTTCAAACCTTCTTCTTCTGGTGTTTGGTAATTTTTACCAACAAAAGAATAGAATTTTTCCATTCCTCCAGGAAAATCAGGTTTTACTTCGATACCAGCGGTATTGTAAACTGTATTGTCTTCAGGCTCTGGAGCTTTCGGTCCATCTCCAACAGGATCAACCGTCGGAGCTGCATCTGGATCTCCTTTAAGATCTTTATCACCGATTTTTTTATCTTTCATATCAACCACTTTTGGTGGTTCTTCTGTTACCTCATCTGCTTTTGCCACAACTGGCTTAACAAATTTCACTTGATCCACTTTTGGTGGAGGTGGTGGAGGTGGTGGAAGATCTTTTTTAGGCTGTTCTTTTTTTGGAGGTAACTTCATCGTTACAATTTTAGTATCTAAACTATCATCATCACTAGAAGAATCAGGCAACAAGCTCATAATAAGCGGTGCAGCTACCATCAGAGCAAATACAATTGCGCCAAAAATTAATGCATTTACCGTGGTTTTGTTATTGGTTTTTCTAAGATCATAAGCCCCGTAAGCCTTATTTTTCCCTTCAAAAACAATATCAAGCCATTGATTTGTGAATATATCTAATTTCATTTTTCTTAGTTATTAGGTTATTGAGTAATAAGAAATTCTTATTTACCTTCTAACAATTTTTGTTCCTCAGGAGTGTACTCATTAACAATTGCATACGTAGGAACGTCAACAATCGCCATCTCATCTAATACATCAACCAAGTTGCGGTAATTCGATTTTTTACTTGGTTTGATAATTACAATCATCCCTTTGTCTTTATTCCCTGTGTACTCAAGAACCAGTTTTTTTCTTGACAACAACTCTTTACGAATACCCTCTTTACCATAAGAAAACTCTTTTGGAGCTCCACCAGCAACTGGAGTAGCTAACAGACCAACGTAACGAACTAATTTGTCATTATCACCTAATAGAATAGTCATCGTACGATTTTCATCCACTTTAACTTGATTCTTTGGATCAGGTTTATCTTCTTTATCTGGCAATCCCAAACTCATCGATTGGGGTTTAGACAGGGTGGTTGTAAGCATAAAGAATGTAATCAACAAGAAAGCTAAATCCACCATTGCTGTTAAATCAACCTTGGAATTGGATTTTTTACTTCTTACCTTACCATCACCTTTTTTGCCTCCACCGTCGCCGGTATTTAATTCAGCCATTTTAGTGTCTTTTTATAATTATTTGTCTTTTGCTCTCAAACCAGTAACTAAATTAAAGCTATTGATTTTTTGGTCTTGTAAAATATCCATTACTTTTTTAATAGAAGGATATTCTTCTTTTGCATCTCCTTTAATTGCAATTTGCAACTCTTTATCGTCGATTTCAATGTTTGCAATTCTAGCATTTTGAATCCATTGAGACAACTGATTATCTAAAGAATCTTTAGGAATTCCAGGTTGATTTGCTTTACCTCGCTCTGAACTTTTCATTGCAATAATCTGCTTAAGGTTAGTAATTGGCACTCCAATACCTTCCATTAATGCAAATTTTGCTGATTCATCTTCAGTAAAAGCAACTCCGTACTTTTGACCCATTAATTCTAAAGTTCTTTTTCTAACTTCTCTACCTTTTAAGTCAAAGAAAACTTTTCCTTTTCCTACGGTAATAGTAGCTAAATCAGTGTCTGGCAATTTAGTTTGAACTGTTGATGCTGGTGTATCTACTGGCAATGGTTCTGGTATTTTGGCTGTAGCAGTCAAAATAAAGAAAGTCAGCAATAGAAAGGCAACATCACACATAGCGGTCATATCAATAGACGCAGCTTTTTTGGACATTTTTACAGCCATTACTTTATTTTTTTATAACTTGAAAAAGTGAATTCTTTTAGAAACGCTTTTCCAAAATTAATTATTAATTATTTTTTTGAACTTCTGAAGTGTCTGTAAGTATTTACAATTGTATTACCAGCCTCATCAATAGAATAAGTCAAAGTATCAATTTTAGAAGTAAAAAGGTTATAAACAATAATTGCTAAAGCTGAAGTCGAGATACCTGTTGCAGTGTTAATCAATGCTTCAGAGATACCATTTGCAAGAGCAGCTTGATCTGGAGTTCCAGCAGAAGCTAACGCACCAAACGCTTTAATCATCCCTGTTACTGTTCCTAACAAACCAGCTAATGTTCCTAAAGATACTAATGTAGAAAGGATAGTCATATGTTTTTCTAACATTGGCATTTCTAATGAAGTAGCTTCTTCAATTTCTTTATGAATAGTTTCAGCAGCAGCTTCGCTATCTAAACCTTCTGCTTTAACATCTTGGTATTTCAATAAAGCTGATTTAATTGCATTTGCAACTGAACCTTGTTGTTTGTCACATGAAGCAATAGCTCCGTCAATATCTCCTTTAGTAATACTAGCTTGAACATTTTTCATGAAAGCATCTAAGTTTCCTTTTCCAGCAGCTTTTGAAATAACAGCAAAACGCTCAAATGAAAACACGATTACCATTAATAAACATCCTAATAAAACAGGAACGATTGGACCTCCTTTATATACCATTGCTAAGTAGTTTCCTGGTAGTGGGTGACCTGTATTTACTCCACCTTCGAAGTTTGCTCCATTACCCATGATAAAATTCCAGATAATCCATCCTACAAAAATACAAGATGCGATGATAATTCCTGAAACTGCTCCTCCACCTTTTGGTCCATTTTCTTTTTTAACGTTTGCCATTTTTTTTAATTTTAATAGTTTTAAATAATTTAATTTTTTAGTGTTTAAATAAACTTGTAGTGGAGCAAATTTATATTTTTAGTTTAAATAAAAAAACTTTTTTTAATTTAATTGATGTTAATTTTAGTCGAGCCAATTGCGTTTCTTTTTGTTTTTTTTTCATTTAATAAAAAATGCATAACGAAAACGATTGTTTAATACAAAAAACACATTCATTCTCCTTATATTAATATAATTTATCAATAAAAGAAGAAAAAAAATTTACATATAAAATATTTATTTTTTTATAAAAAACGATGTAGTTAGGCTCAAAAGCTCATAAAAGGAGTTTATAATCTCAACTTTTACTCCTCCTGATTATACTGATTTGCGTTAAAAATACAAACCAAAAATAAGTCCCTCCTTCTCTCTTATTATTGATGGTAGATTTAATAGCTTTGTAAAACAAATTTAAAAGTATAAAAGGTATTTTCACCAATATCTAATTTATTCATGCCTTCATTTACTTTAAATCTAGAAAATAAACTTTTGAAATAACACCTTATATAATATGAAAAAATATACCTTACAAAAAAGCCCTTTCATAGTACCTACTACTGACGGAAAACTGATTAAAGAACACCATGGTTTGGCTAGCACGCACAACCCCGCTATTTCTATTGCGCACATGATAGCGCCTCCAGGATGGAGCGAACCTTTTCAAACTCCAGAATTTGAAGAATACACCTATATAATAAGAGGTAAAAAACAATTTATTATAGAAGGCGAAACTATTTTATTAGAAGCTGGTCAATCTATTAGAATTGAAAAAAAAACCCGAGTTCAATATTCAAATCCTTTTGACGAGCCTTGCGAATACATTGCTATATGCAATCCTGCATTTGACTTTACCAAAGTACACAGAGAAGAATCGTAATTAGTTACGTTGAAGTAATTCTAATATTGTTTGTTCTACTTCTGTCGAGTCCCATTTTTGTTCGATATTTTCCATCTTCAAAACTGCATCCATAATCGCATTTTGATAGTCACCTATAGCCAGCGCTTCAGCATAGGGTCGGTCGCTAAAAGTCACTCTACTATACAACGGAATCCATTTGTCGGGATGTTTGTCTGAAAATAGTTTTTCGATTTTCTTTTGCAACAAGAATTTTTCATCTGCTGTTTTGGAACTCATCTCCATGAAATTGCGATACGATAATTCGGCAATAGCATCTGTATTGGGTTTTCTGGATTTTTGGTATTCTGAAAGTACGGTTTTCCAATCGTCTCCGTAGCGTTCTATCATTTCGTTTAGAATTGAAATATCTTCAAATCCTGCATTCATTCCTTGTCCATAAAATGGCACTATGGCGTGACACGCATCGCCTATTAAAGCAATTTTATCTTCATACGTCCAAGGAAAACATTTCATCGTAACCAAAGTACTGGTTGGATTCTTAAAAAAATCTTCAGCCAACTTAGGAATCACATCGATTGAATCCGGGAAATTTTTAGCAAAAAATTCCTCGACCAACTTAATGTCTTTCAATTGTTCCAATGAATTTTCTCCTTCAAAAGGCATAAATAAAGTACACGTAAAACTCCCATCTAAATTGGGCAAAGCAATCAACATATACTCGCCGCGAGGCCAAATATGAAAGGAATTAGGATCTAATTTATGAGTTCCATCTGGATTAGCAGGGATATTTAATTCTTTGTAACCAATTTTTAAAAATTCTTGCGAATAATCAAACATACTCTGGCGCTGCATTCGGTGGCGAATTCGTGAAAAGGCACCATCTGCCCCAAATACCATATCGTATTTTTTTTCTTGCCAGGCACCGCGTTCTGTTTCTCCAATATGCAAAGTAGCATCCGCAAGAGTGACATCCCAAATTCGTTGTTCAAAAAAGAATTCGGCACCAGCATGCTCTGCCAAGTCAATCATTTTTCGATTCAACAACCCTCTTGATATGGAATAAATTGCCTCTCCTTCATTTCCATACGGTTGAAAATTGAGTTTGTCCACCAAATGAATAGCGCGTTTGTCCATGGGAATAGCAATTTCACGAACCGCATCGCCTACTCCTACTCCGTCTAAGGCTTTCCAACCTCGATTAGACATGGCTAAATTAATCGAACGCCCTGAAAATTCAATTTGGCGAATATCAGGACTTCTATCATACACATGAACGGTATGTCCTGCTTTGCGCAAATAAATAGCCAATAACGAACCTACTAATCCCGAACCGACAACGGCAATTTTTTGAGGAGTTTGCATCAATTTTTTATAAAAGTTAGGCAAAATTACTCATTTATAGTACCTATCCTTTGTATATTTTTTACTTTTTATTAGGAATAAAAACCAATTTTGTTGAAGTTCTAACAATTTCGTCCTTGTTCAATTTCATCTTTCTGAACTTACCCGTATTGTACATTTCGGCTTGATCTTTGTAATGCGGGCTCATCGGATTTCCAGATTGTCCTGTAGGCAAAATACTCCAACTGTTTTCAATATCTGAAAAATCAATGATTCGTCTTGTTGACGGACCTCCTTTTACAAGATACTTCCCGTCTTCGGTAAAATCAAAGAACAGATTATTAATTACCTCCATTGAACCCGAAACCTCAAACGGACCCACATTAAAGAAAGGCTTTAATGCATTTACTTTCCCTAAAGGATGTTGGTGTTCTAGTGTATGTACTTTGTTCCAAGTCCAAGCAGTAACCGATTTACCTAATTGGGTTTCCAATGCAGTAATCGCATCTTTAAAGGACTGTGATATAATTTGTGAACGAGTTTCTTTCTTATTTTTAGTAGCAATATTATCCCACCAAAGCGAATTAGTATTAGCTACTTGTCGGGCCACTACTTGTTTCATAACATGTGTCACCAAAAATTGTTTGAATCCAGCCTCACCCATTTCATCTTGAAAGGTGTTTTTAAGGTAGTTATAAATCCATTTATTATAAATTGTTGGAGCAACATCTTCTAAATTATTTGCTCCTTTCCATTCTTTTAAAATTGCAAGAGCTTCTTTCTCGTTTTTAGAAAGTGAATTCATCTCCAAAGCACCTATTAAGTTTTGAACTACCGATGGCGCCACTGATGAAGTGTTATCAAAAATCATTTGACTCGCCGATTTTTTGTCCCAATTTGATTTCGAATCTAACAAGTGAGCGATACGCTTGGCTCTGTCTTCAGGTAAATAGTAGCCTGGATATGAAAATCCGTCAATAGCTTCCGGTTGATTGTTAGCCGAATACACATAATTCCAACTCGGATTGACTGCTGAAGGATTTTTGGAGAAATCCAAATATTCTTTAATATCGTCTTTGCCACTCGCTCCATCCAAAATAAAATTCGGATTTACTCCTGCATTGTGTTTGTATAATTTTCCTGTTGCCCACCAAGCCACATTTCCTTTCGCATCGCCGTACATGACATTCAAACCTGGAGCAGCAATCAGTTGTACTCCTTTTTGAAAATCAGCCTTGTCTTTAGCATGCGAAAGCGCGTATACTGCATCCAAAATCAAAATGGGTTGTTGGGTATAAATCCAAGACAAAGCTACAGGCTGGTCTTTTTTCAATCCATCAATTAAATCATTCACAATCGGTCCGTGACGACTTACTTTAACCTTCATTACCACATCCGCAGTATCTTTAACTTTGATCGTTTTGGTTCTTGTTTCGTAAGTAGTAAACCCTGTAGGCGTTTTGTATTTTGCCGCATCTGTTGGATGGTTTTCTTCTTGGTACAAGTCAATATCATCATTTTCAAACATGGTCAAACCATACGCATACTGATGATTGTGACCTAAAAGAGGAAAAGGAGTTCCGGCCAAATAACAGCCATAAATTTCGTAATCAGGGGTAACCAAATGGGCTTCATACCAAGTGCCGGGTTGCGAAAACCCAATATGCGGATCATTAGCAAAAATCACTTTACCATTCTTGGTCTTTTGTGGAGCAATTACCCAACTGTTACTTCCAATGAAAGGGGGAATTGGCGACTGATCTAATAAAGCAGCAACCGATTGAGCTATCGCCGAATATTCTTGAGTATTTTTAGCATTCTTGATTTTAGTGGTATTGAATTCGCCTTCTAAACCAAAATCTTTCAAATACTCCATGCCGTATTTGTTGCGCAAATCCGTCATCAAAGGATCTGATTTTTGTGCCATGGCAAAACTAAATGACATATACCCAAAAATATTATAGACGTCTTTAATCTCAAATTTCTGCTTCTGAATTCCAAGCAACTGAAACTCCACTGGTGTTTTCCCTTCAGCTATATATTGATTAATCCCATCTAAATACGCTTGAGTCAATTTGTAACTTGGACTATTCTTATCCAATTGACCAATGGCCTTTGCTGAAGCTTCTTGAATTCCTAAACCAGCAAAGAACTTATCGTTTTTTAATGCCACCGATCCGAAAATTTCAGACAAACGGCCTGGCGCAATGCGACGCATCAACTCCATTTGCCACAAACGATCTTGCGCGTGGACATAGCCCAAAGCTTCCATTGCATCAATACTATTTTCGGCATAAATATGCGGGACTCCAAATTCATCAAAATACACCGTGGTTTCTTTCTGAATGTTATTCAATGGCAATTGACCTTCATATTTTGGTTTGGAATAAAAGGCATAGCCTACTAAGCCTAAAATCAATAGCACTAAAATGGAAACAATTACGAGAAGTACTTTTTTGAAAATTTTCATTTTTGTATGGATTTGAAAAACAAATATAGCAGAATAATCTTCAATTACTACTTAGTAATCATTGAATTGCTTAAATTTTGTTTAACGAATGGGGTAATTTAAATAAACAAAAACTATCTTTGTGGCAAACCAATTCAAATGAAAGCTATATCTAAAGAAGCCATTGCTAGAATGGAAAAAGTCCCTCGATTGAACTTAGTCAATTCGTGTACGGGCTATAAATCGACCAATTTAATTGCTACTAAATCTATTGATGGGCAATCTAATGTAGCTATTTTTAGTAGCGTGACTCATTTGGGAAGCGAACCTCCATTAATTGGATTCATCATGCGACCAACAACTGTTCCGCGTGACACTTATAAAAACATCAAGGAAACGGGCTACTTTAGCGTGAATCATGTGACGGTTGACATGATTGAAGATGCGCATCACACCTCAGCCAATTACGACTTAGGTATTTCTGAATTTGACAAAACCAATCTGAAGGAAGAATATAAAACTGATATCGAAATCCCTTTTGTAAAAGGGAGTCCCGTTCAATTGTATTGCAAATATGTCAATGAATATTACATCAAAGAAAACAACACCATTCATATTGTTGCTTCTATAGAGGAATTATTTTTTGACGAAGAATTGCAACACGAGGATGGTTGGCTGCAAATTGATAAAGGAAATGTTATTGCTCTAAATGGCTTAGACGGCTACTGTTTACCCAAACTCGTCGATCGTTTTCAATATGCTCGAAAAGACCAACCCACGCAATCTTTTTTTAAGTCCGAATAAGTTATTTATTTAAAATTCCACTTTTTAGAATTTGTCCAAAATGATAAATATCCTCAAAAGAAGTGTATAATGGCACTGGTGCGAGTCGAATTACATTGGGTTCGCGCCAATCTACAATGACTCCATTTTTCATTAAATAATCAAATAAGCTTCTGCCTTCTCCATGCAGAAAAACAGAGATTTGACAGCCTCTTTCGGCTGGATTAGAAGGCGTAATGATTTCGAAATTACCCTTTACTTCACGATCGATTTCATGTAATACAAATTCTAAGTAAGACGTGATTGTATTTCTTTTTTGAATTAATGCGTCCATACCAATTTTGGCGAATAGCTCCACAGAAGCCAAATAGGGAGCCAACGACAAAACAGGTAAATTACTTATTTGCCAGCCATCAGCGCTTTGAATGGGATCAAAAACAGACTCCATTTTAAAACGGCGTTCTTTATTATGTCCCCACCAACCTGCGAATCTTGGCAATTCCGAATTAGTGTGATGTTTTTCGTGTATGAAACAGCCCGAAGCATTTCCCGGTCCTGAATTCATGTATTTATAACTGCACCAGGCGGCAAAGTCAACCTGCCAATCGTGTAATTCCAATTTGATATTACCCGCAGCATGCGCTAAATCCCAACCGACATAAGCCCCTACTTGATGTCCTGCTTGAGTAATAGTCTTCATATCGAAAACTTGTCCGGTGTAATAGTTCACTCCACCCAATAAGACTAAAGCCAATTCATCTCCGACTTCTTCAATTTTTGCTACAATATCTTCTAAACGAATATTGTGTTCTCCTTCTCGGCGTTTTACTTCGACAATAGCGTCTTCTGGCGAATACCCATGAAAACGTACTTGACTTTGAAATAAATATTGATCTGAAGGAAAGGCTTTTTCTTCGCAAATGATTTTATATCGTTGATTCGTTGGACGATAAAAAGAAACCATCAGTAAATGCAGGTTGACTGTCAGAGTATTCATCACCGTAACTTCAGAAGGCAAAGCACCTACTAATTTACTCAACGGATTTGCAAAGCGTTCGTGGTAATCCCACCACGGTTTTTCGGCATAAAAATGCCCTTCAACAGCCAGGTTTGCCCAGTCATTCATTACCTCATCGACATAAGTCCTAGCGCTTTTAGGCTGAAGTCCTAAAGAGTTTCCTGTAAAGTAAATCACTTTCTTTCCGTTGACTTGAGGGAAAGAAAATTCTTTTTGATACTGCTTTAATGGATCTTGTGCATCGAGTTGTTGCGCAAAAGCTAGGCTGTTTTCGAATGTCATTCGTGTTGGTTTTATAAAGTAAAAGTAACAAACTCAAACGAAATTCAAACGCAGATTACACACTTTTTAAAATAGTGTCTATTTGTATTCTTCGTCTGTTACTTTTTCTAACCAAACAGCATTTCCTTTATCATTATTAGTAACCGCCACTTGAACAAAATAACTATCTGGACTTGCGCCATGCCAGTGATGAACATTGGGAGGACATTTAATTACATCTCCTTTTCGAAGTATTTTTTTAGCTTGCCCTTTCTCTTGATAATACCCCACACCATCTGTCACCATCAGTATTTGACCTGCGGGATGGTAATGCCATTTTGTTCTTGCACCAGGTTCAAAAGTCACATTCCCTATTGCTGTTGGATTTTCACTATCCGCAGCCATTAGCATTTGTAAAAATACTGTTCCTGTGAAATTAGTATTGGTGATTTTGTCTCCTTTAGGGAAAATTAATGTGGATTCCATACCTGATTTTTGAGCTAATTTATTTTGTGCTTGACATGAAAGAACGAGTAGTCCAATAACGAATACAACGACTGTTTTTTTTAAACCCTTCATTTAGAATTTTAAAGATTAATTTGATAAAAATCTTTCAATTTATTTACTGCTTGAGACACATATTCTGGTTTCCAATACGTTTGAATATGAGTCGCTCCGTTGATTTGAAATAACTCCTTATTTTTCGCATTGGTTGCTTTCTTAAAGGCATCTTCTGTCATGTAAAAAGAATCCGCTTTACTTCCTGCAATCATTAATAAAGGCTGATTAATTAAATCCATATTAGTACTTGCATCAAAAGTCATTAAATCCATTAAACTACTCAAAGTATAACTGAATTTTGAGTTAGGATGAGCATGAGTTCTATTATAGTAATAATGACCTTCGCGATACAAATCAAAAGGCATTTTATCCGCCATTTCATCAGTAATAACCACATTTGCAGTATAGCGAATTTCTTTCCCTGCAGCTTCTAAAGCTCGAGCCTCCGAAGCTTGTTGTAATCGTTCTTGAATAGTAGCTACTTGGGAATTCATAAACCCATTTCGTCTTACAATGCCTGAGTTGAACATACTCACCGTAGCAACCGCTTTAAAACGCTTATCCGATTGCGCTGCAGTTAGCGCATATCCTCCTCCTCCACAAATCCCTAACAATCCTAATTTGGAAACATCAACTCCTTGGTATTGTGAAATAAAATCCGCCATAGCGTGTATATCTTCTATTCTATTGGCTGGTTTATCTACATTTCTAGGTGTTCCTCCACTTCCACCCTGGCAAGCCGCATCAGCAGTAATAGTAATGTACCCTTGATTTGCTAATCGTTGTGCGTACAATCCAGCCACTTGTTCTTTTACACCGCCATTAGGATGCGCAATTACTATAGTGGGATATTTTTTTGCTGTATCAAAATTCGCAGGCGTATATACATTGGCTACAATATTGATGTCTTTAATTTTATATGAAACAGGGTGTATATTGACTTGACCTACTACATTTTCTGTAATAGCACCCTCATAAACTAATGTGTATGGATTTTTCATTTGTTGCGTTTGAGTATTTTGAGCGTTTGATCTATTAATTCCTATTATCGGCATCACTAATGCCAGTAGTATTACTATTTTTTTCATTTCTATCTATTTACTTTTTAGTACTTCGTTTATTATTAGTTGAGCTGCATTAGATTTATTTTTACCAATTGTAGGTTGAATCACTTCAATAAATTCCTCCAACTCTTTAGGCAATACACCCAAATTAAGAGCAATCGACAAATGCCCTTTCAGCATAGGTTCTGCATCACCAATCGCACTTATTACTGATAAGGTTACCCATTCTCTCTGACGATATGTCAAAACATCTCTTTCAAAAATAGAGGCAAATAAATGTTCTTTTAAAAAAGTGTCAATTATGGGTGCAAAAGCAGCATACCCCACTAGCTTTTCAGGAGCAGGTGTTTGCGTTAATGTTGCTAAGATTTTTTTACCTCTTTCGTATTTATTCCCATCTTCTTTTACAACTGAGGCTTCCTTACCAACTGGATCAACAATTCCTTTCGTTTTTCGGTCATTCATCACTTCCATGAAAGTTTGCAATCCTCGAATACTCCTTGGAAAGCCACAATAAGCATAGGTATGTACTAGAATTTCTTTGATTTCGTTTACCGTTAATCCGGTGTTCAAACCATCAGCCAAGGCAATTTTTAAATTTGCTAAATCTCCTTTGGCCGTTTCAGCAGCAATGATAATGATACTTTTTTCTTTCTGGCTTAAACCATTTTCTATGGATGTCATTTGTTGCGCTTTGATTGAATTAGTAAACAATAAAATACTCCATAATAGTATTGAACCGATTATTTTATAGTGCTTCATGGCGATTTAATTATTGATCTAAACCTTTATCCTTAAGCCATTTACTCATTAAATTAGCTACTTCTATATTGTTCAAATCTGAAAACGGGAAATGCGTATTTCCTTTAAGTCCTACTTCTGGAAGATGTACCACAGTCACATCTCCACCATATTTATTTACTGTATCTCTCCATAATCTTGCCATAGCTAAACGCGCTCTCCATCCGTCAGCACCCGGATTAGCCGATGGACTTTCAGGAATATTATCACCGTAATAAATGACAATTGGTATTTTAGTAAGTAACATAAAATCTTTCTTCGCAATTCCTATTGCTTCCAAAGCCCCTGCAGAACTAGCAATTGGAGCTGGCACTTCACCTTCGGGAAAAAGGAATCCACTTCCGGGTTCGTACGAAACGATGGCTTTAACGTTAGCATTTTTCAAGGCTGTTTTCCATCCCATTCCGCCAGAATGTGAATGTGTTACTAATATTCCTGGTCCAATTTTGGTAAAAAGTGCAGCAGCAGCATCGGTTGTAACTTCAATATCAATGGCTCCAATACTTGGCGTCATCGAACGGAAATACTGATTCAAAGACTCGCTATCTCTTGCAAATTGCACCCCATCAAAATAATTAGGCCAAACTCCTACACGAAACACGTCAAACCATTGTTGTTCGTCGGGAATTGGATTAATCGTTGCAGGTACAGTACTTCTACCAGCATTACCTCGTCTAGGCTGATCTATTAAATAGACTGGAAAGTTTCTTCGTAAAAAAATAGTTTGATACCCTTCTCTACCATCAGCTGTAGTTTCCCATGTTTTAGAAAACTGACCAATGCCATGCCACATAACTAAAGGATATTTTCGTGCTTTTACTGGTATTTGATAAAATACGTACGCATGATCTCCTCTAAAGGTTTGCCCCTCAGGAGTGGGTTTGTAAGGATCGAATGTGCCTGGATTGGTAATCATAGTTCCTCCAACTGCAAAACTACCTTGTTCTTCAATTAGTAACGGCTTTTGTTTTGTACTCTTTTGTGCATAAAATGAAGTACTGATTAACAATAACAAACAAAATATACTCCAGCTTTGTGTTTTATTATATCTCATCATAATTGATTTTAATTATTGCTTTCAAATGCCTTTTCTATGACATCTAATCTTGATTTTCTGTAATCTGAAATAGTCTCTGCCGAACCTTGATTGTTCAACTCAAATATAGTATTTTTAGTCGTATCAAACATAGACCAAAGAGGTAAGTCTTTGCCGTTTGGATTTCCAGTTTTAGCAAAATTAACCCAATACGATTGCATCATTTTACTTACTTCTTTATCTTTTTCATCAAATTGTACTCCATTACGTTCTATCAGATTGCCAAAAACAAAAGGAATTTCAGAGGCATGAGCCGCTCCATATTTCATTCTGGCTTTCATCGATTCAGGAACATACGAAAAAAGATAGGTATATGCAGGTATCGATTTAGCAACAAAAGCTCTGGCAGTAAATCGTGCAGGTTCTGCCCATACTTTATCGGTATTCACCAAGCTTAGCATTTTACCAAAATCAGTTGTTCCGTCATTATCATAAGCGGCTGAAGCTTCTTCTTTAAAATTACCAAATAATGCCAATAATTCTTCTTTCGATTTAGCATTCACAAAACCAGCTGGAACTTCTGCACTATTAGATCCAATTAGTAAAGGAATAGCAGGTACTCTTCCTGCTCTATAGGCACTCTCTGCTGTTTCAACTACCAATTTACCATCTAGAATTGGACCCGAATAAATAGGGAGTCCCCCTGGACCATTAGTTTCCTGGCCTCCATCAACGATATCTGCAACACTCAACGAACGTAGTTTTGCTAATGCATTGGCATCTGTACCTTCAATTCCGTGTTTGAGAGCAAAGTTTACACCAATCGTTTCAGCTGAAACTGGATAATGCATATCGGCATTTTCATCATGGATGGGTCTTCCTGTCAATACGCCATCACGACCACCACCTGACTCAACAATCGCTTTTTGAAAAAGTGTTTGTGCAGCTGGTATCGTTAATAAGGAATGAACTGAAACACCTCCTGCTGACTCTCCGAAAATGGTTACATTCTTCGAATCACCTCCAAAAGCAGCAACATTATCCTTAACCCATTGCAACGCTGCAATTTGATCCATATAGGCATAATTCCCTTTAGGTTCTTCAGGATGTTCTTTGCTTAACGCTGGGAATGCAAAAAACCCAAGACGGCCTAAACGATAATTGAAGGTGATTAAAATAACTCCTTGTTTGGCAAACGGCACCCCTGAAAAGTCAGGTTGTGAACCACTCCCAAATACAAATGCACCTCCATGAATCCATACCAACACTGGTAGTTTTGCTCCTGGTTTAGTTCCAGCTGGTACCCAAACATTAAGATACAAACCATCTTCCGACGACCCTTCAGCAATCGTGCCTGGAGCAGCTCCCCATCCTGCCTGAGCACAATTAGGTCCAAATTGATTGGCATCACGAACTCCTGTCCAAGATTTTACTGGTTGTGGCGAACGCCAACGGAATTCACCTACAGGTGGCGCCGCATAAGGAATCCCTTTAAAAATAGCAACATCACTTTCAATTACACCACGGATTAATCCAGAAACTGTTTTTACTATAGGTGTTGTTGTTGCAGCAACCGAAGTAGGGTTCTTGACTTGCGAGTATATATTACAGCTTATACTAAATAATACAAAAAGTGTTGTTTTTTTCATGGTTTTTTTGTTTTTAATGAGCAGCCGCCATTAGTTTAGTAAATGATAAAGAACCTAATTTCCATCCTTCATTTTCTTTAATATAAACTTCTGTTACAATAAATGGATTTGTCACTTCGTTCCCTCCAACTACGGCTAACAAAGTAATATTGTTTAAAAGTATCGCTGTGTTCCCAATGATATTTACTGAGACTTCATGGATATCGGCTTTCTTGTAGTGAATACCTCCACTTTTAATAATGTCGATTTCTTGTTTTTTACCCCAACTTCCTCCCATGTGGACAAAAACAGATTTGTCGTCAAATAAGGGTGTTAATTGATCTACATTTTTGTCGGCCATCCATTGCCATTTTTGTTTTGAAAGTTGAATCACTTCCTGTTCTGCTGTGGTTTGTGCAAAAGCATTGGTAGCAAATAAAACGATAAATAGTAATCTAAAGATTGATGTTTTCATAATAGTATTTTTATTTTTGAAGTTGATGTGTGTCGCGAACGCTACTAAATGTTAAATCTAATAATTTCCATTCTTTGCCTCGCTTTTGATATACTTCTGTTACCGTAAATTCTGTTACGACTTCGCTTCCTCGAACAATAGCATCCAATGTAATTCTGTTCCAAACGATAGCTGTTTTTCCGAAAAGTTCAATTGCAACATCATGTATTTTTGCCTCCTTGTACCAAATTCTACCCGTTTTAATAATGTCGAGTTCTTCGTCTTTTTTCCAAGTTCCGCTCATGTGAACAAACTTTGATTTGTCGTCAAATAGAGGGGCTAATTTTTCGACATTTTTATCAGCCATCCATTGCCATTTTTGTTTAGAAAGTTGAATCACTTCTTGCTCAACGGGAGTGTAAGTGGGAACGATAGTTGTTTTACTTTCTTGTGCTAAAGAAAATTGGAAATTGGCTATAGCTATAAGAGCTAAAATTATTTTTTTCATTTTATAGGATTTAAAAATTAAACTAAGAGTATCTTTTAATTATTGTTTGAGTGGTGCTTCTACATCAGAAAAAGCTTGAACAAAAGCAGGCAATCTTTCACCTTGAATTTGAATAGCATTCAATTGATTGTTAAATTCTTTGAATTCTGTTGTCGTAAATTTAACTTCTTCAGCACCAATATTTTCAATTAGGTGAGCCATCTGTGTTGTTCCAGGTATTGGGACTATCCAAGGTTTTTGTGCCAATAGCCAAGCCAATGAAATTTGAGCAGGAGTAGCTTGTTTTTGTACACTCCATTTTTTCAATAATTCCACAACTGCCATATTGTGTTTAAGATTTTCTGGCGAAAAACGGGTTTCAAACCCTCTAAAATCGCCTTGTGCAAAACTTGTATTAGCATCAATAGCACCAGTCAGCAAACCCACTCCTAAAGGACTCCAAGGTACAAACCCAATTCCAAGTTCTTCACAAAGCGGAATAATTTGTTTTTCTGGGCCACGCCATAACAACGAATATTCGTTTTGAATAGCAGCAACCGGATGAATTTTATGTGCGCGTCTTACCGTTTGAATTCCTGGTTCAGACAATCCATAATGCAATACTTTACCTTCCTTTATCAAATCCTGAATAGCACCAACGACATCTTCGATTGGTACTTGTGGATCAACACGATGTTGATAGAGTAAATCGATTCTGTCAGTGCGAAGTCTTTTCAACATTCCTTCCACTACAATTTTAATATGTTCAGGTCGGCTGTTTAATCCTGGTAATCTATTGCCTGTTTCTTGATCTATATTCCAACCAAACTTCGTTTCAATAACTATTTTATCACGAAAAGGGGTTATAGCTTCTCCTAATATTCGCTCCACTTCAAATGGTCCATACGCCTCCGCAGCATCAAATAAGGTGACTCCTTTGTCAAATGCAGTTCGTATAATATGATGCATTTCCGTGCGAGAAGGAATGGTCGTTTGATACGTTCTACTCATATTTTGAACCCCAAGTCCAATACTTGAAACTTCGAGAGAAGCACCTAGTTTTCTCTTCCCTAAAAGAGTATTTGGAAGGGTGTCTTTTTCTAAAATTGGTTTTGATAAAGCGGATTGTGCCAAAGAATCAAAAGGGGCTAAGACACTCCCTACCAAAGCAATTCCTGCTGTTTTTAAAATGGATCTACGATTCATAATTGAAATTTATTAATATAGATTTTGTTTATTCCTGTTTATTATTTTATTGCTTAAGACTCCAGCTTTCTTTCACTCAACCATTTTACCATATTAGGATCTCTGTGGTCAAAAAACAAACTTTCTTTTGTGTCTAATGCAACTATTGCTTCCATATCATCTGCTGCTAATTCAAAATCGAAAATGTCAAAATTCTCTACCATTCTTTCTTTTCGAACCGATTTAGGAATAACAACAACTCCACGTTGTGTTAACCAACGAAGGATAACCTGAGCGACTGATTTATTGTGTTTTTTACCTAATGCAACTAATACTTCATTTTGAAACATGTCGTTTCTTCCTTCGGCAAAAGGTCCCCAAGATTCTATTTGAACATTATTTTCTTGTAAGAATACCTGATTGTCTATTTGTTGGTCAAAAGGGTGTGTTTCAACTTGATTTACTGCTGGGGTAAATCCGCTATTCACAATTAAATCCATCACTCATTCAGGATGGAAATTAGAAACACCAATCGCTCTTATTTTTCCTTCTTCGAGTAATTCACGCATCGCTTTCCAAGATCCAAAAATATCACCATAAGGTTGATGAATTAAATATAAATCGAGATAATCGAGTTGTAATAGATCTAATGATTTTTGAAAAGCAGCTTTTGTTTTTTCATAACCCAAATCTTGAATCCATAATTTGGTAGTGATAAATAGCTCTTTTCTATCAACACCACTCTTTTTAATGGCGTTACCTACAGCATCCTCATTTTTATATGAAGCCGCAGTATCAATTAAACGATACCCACTTTGAATAGCCTCTACTACTGCTTTTTCACATTCTGCAGGATCTGAAATTTGAAAAACACCAAAACCTAATATTGGCATTTCAACTCCGTTATTTAATGTAACATATTGCATACAATTGATTTTTAACTAAGATTAATTGATTTTCAATTATAAAGAAATTCAAGTTCTTTAAATTTTGCATTACAAAATTGGTCTATTTATTTAGTGTAAGCTGTATATAAATTACGGAATATTGTACCACTTTCACTGATATTGAAAGAGAAAGAGCAAAACAATGATTTTAATCCCTAAATTTGGGTGTATAAAGAAGTAACAAAATGGAAAATATCTATAAATTCAACACCATCAATGAATTTAACGAGTTAAACGATCACAAAACACTACATCCTTTGATTAGTGTGATTGATTTTTCTAAAGCCCAACCACGACCTTGGAAAGAACAACAATCAGTAAAGATTCATTATGGTTTTTATTGTATTATTTTAAAAGAAGTGAAATGTGGTGATTTAAAATACGGTCGCAATTACTATGACTACCAAGAAGGCACATTAACCTTTGTTTCCCCAGGTCAAGTGATTGAAATCGAAAATATGGATCCTAACTATCAGCCTAAGGGATATGGTTTAG
>JACCDS011210461.1_pt1 | contig 28035 bp, 25 predicted proteins | sample 7446441 | NCBI WGS metagenome assembly JACCDS01 (sample SAMN15323445, study PRJNA562643) | freshwater metagenome | isolation source: river surface water | place: USA:Blue River Watershed | collected 2017-08-17 | reverse complement strand
TTTTATTCCCAAGGAAACTATTGTTGTAAAAGATAAAGCACATTTACAACAATTAATTCAGCAGGAATGTCAAAAGTATGGAAATAATTGTAATTTAAATCATTTAGATGTATCTCGTGTGATAGATATGTCTTATTTATTTCGAAATTCTAACTTCAATGGCGATATATCAACTTGGGATGTCTCTAAAGTTGCAAATATGTCTGTTATGTTTTCAAATTCAAAATTTAATCAAAATATCTCAAAATGGGATGTTTCTAATGTAATAGATATGTCTCATATGTTTCTTAATTCTCAATTTAAGCAAGATATTTCAAAATGGGATGTTTCTAATGTCACAGATATGTCTTATATGTTTGATGAATCTTCATTTAATCAAAATATTTCAACTTGGAATGTGTCTAATGTGAAAAATATGCTTGGTATGTTTTATAAGTCTAAATTTAATGGAGATATCTCGCAATGGAATATCACTAATGTAGATGAGATGAATAATATATTTGAATATTCCCAATTACAAAAAGAAAATAAATTACCTTATTGGCATTTACCAACCCAAGAAGAAAGAATCAACGCTTATTTAAAATATCACGCTCAAAAACAAAAAAAACAGATTGAAGATTTTCTAGATTTATCAAGTATTCATGAGGTTGATAAAAAAATTAAATTCCATAAAATATAAATAAAAAAATAAGTCATGAAAAATACAATCATAGCAATAGATAAAAATAATTTTGATAAAGAAAATGCAGCAGACTTTGCATTATGACAGAAGGATGATGTCAATGGTTTTAAAATTGAGAAATTAAAAGCCAGCAGTTGCTGGCTTTATTATCTTTTCAATCATTTTTAAAATATAAAAAAAGAGCCGAAGCTCTTTTTCTTATAAGACAACTGCATCACCTAATGGCTCAACTTTTGGTTTTGTCATCACAACTCCACCATCTTGTTGATCATTTTGAGTATGAACATCCACCACTTGTGCAACATGATTAAAATGTCTCCCCTGACAAATATTCTCAACTTGCCAATCATCCAATGTTTCGACTTCCATCAAAGCAGCAGTCATGGCTTCAACCTTATCACGATGAGTTAAAAGAATATTCTTTGCCACTTCGTACTGCTCGTTCAATAAACGACTCACCTCAGTATCGACTTCTCTTAATGTTTGCTCAGAAAGACCTGATGTATTCATTTGACCACCACCTAAGAAGCCACCACCATGCTCTTGACCAAAAGCAATTGGTCCCAATGAACTCATGCCCCATTTCATGATCATGCCTCTGGCAGTACCTGTAGCAACTTGAATATCATTGGATGCACCAGTGGTCAATGTATTGCAGAAAATTTCTTCTGCTGCTCTACCACCCATCAAGATAGCAATTCTGTCAATCAAGTATTCTTTCTTATGAGAAAAACGATCTTTCTCAGGTAACTGAACAGTCACACCTAAAGCTCTGCCTCTTGGAATGATGGTGACTTTTGACACAGGATCTGCATTCTTCGAGAATTTTGCAACAATCGCATGTCCTGATTCATGATAAGCTGTGTCTCTTTTATCTTCTTCTGTCATTGACAGTGAAGGACGCTCAACACCCATCAAAATTTTATCCTTAGCATCATCTAACTCTTTTTGCTCCACAAACTCTTTACCTCTACGTCCAGCAAACAAAGCAGCTTCGTTGATTAAATTAGAAATTTCAGCACCTGAAAAACCAGGAGTTCCCTTTGCAATTTTCTCCAAATTAACATTAGTGCCAATAGGTACATTCTTGGAGTAAATCTTCAATAATTCCAAACGACCCTTGACATCAGGCAATTGCACCACAACTTGTCTATCAAAACGACCAGGACGCAACAAAGCAGGATCAAGGATTTCAGGACGGTTAGTTGCTGCAACCACAATGATACCTTTGGAGCCTTCCATACCATCTAATTCAACCAATAATTGGTTCAATGTTTGCTCACGTTCATCTGTACCACCTTGACCATATGAGCCGGTATTTCTCTTACCACCAACAGCATCAATTTCATCAATAAAGATGACACAAGGAGCTGCCTTCTTGGCATTTTCAAACATGTCTCTGACACGAGAAGCACCAACACCTACGAACATTTCAACGAACTCTGAACCAGAAGTTGAGAAAAATGGAACACCGCTTTCTTTAGCCAATGCTTTAGCCAAAGCAGTCTTACCAGTACCTGAAGGACCAGTTAACAAAATACCCTTTGGTGTTCTTCCGCCTAATTTTGTGAACTTTTCAGGAGTCTTTAAGAATTCAACGAATTCAGCAATTTCAAGTTTTGCTTCATCGCAACCTACTATTTTTGAAAAATCGAATTCAATTTTTTCAGGATCAATTAATTGCGCTTTACTCTTATTCACAGAGAATAATCCACCCTTACCACCACCTTGCATTCTTTTCATGACGAACAACCAAACTGCAATCAAGAAAAGCATTGGCCCCCAACTTAACAAGAATTGTGAAAGAAATGATGGTCCTTCAACTTCCTTGACAGTTAACTTAACATTGTTTTCAATCAATGCAGCAGAAGGAGTTGCATCTTGAGGAGCCAATAATGAATACTCTTCTCCCTCAACAGGCTTGACTTTTAGCACTTTAGGGCCTAAAGGCACATCGGTCATGGTCACAGATTCAATTTTTTGTGCTGATACCTCTTTCAGGAAAGCAGTATAGTCATCTTTTATTTTTACCTCTTTTTTCTGCATATTCAGATAATTAACGACATTCAAGGCTAAAATAACCATGATGACAATAAAAGAAATTTTTAATAACTTATTCTTTTCGATTTTCAAAATAAACCCCCTAGTAGAATTTGCGATATCATAAAATAGTAAAATATAAAAGTCAATCAAATTTTTTAAAAGATAGATTTTTTTATCAAAAATTAGATTGCGCATCTAAACTTCAGATGATCAAACTTGACAACATAAATAAAATATTTAATCTCAAAAAAAAGAGAAAAAAATGAATTTTATACTTCAATTATTTTTTGGTAAATCTATAAGAAAACAATTAGGTTTTTCTTTGATTGAATTAATGCTGAGTATTGGCATCAGTAGTTTTGTTTTTTTATCGATTGTTCAATATAATTTAAAACAAGGGGAAACGAATAAAGCAGAATTGTCTGGACAACAATTAAAAGAAGTTGGAGATGCTCTATCATTGTATATTGCAAGAGAAAATGTAACAATTGGCACCAATGTGCCAACAGGCACTACAGTTGTGATGCCTTTTAATACGTTAACAGGCACTACCAATGGATTTTTTACTGGAGCCACTCTTTTACCGTCTACTTATCAAAATAGAAATATTTATGGATTCACCTATAACATCATTGTCAGAAATGATGGAGGAGTCATTCGAGGACTGATTACAAGCAGTGCTCCAATTACAGATTCATCCGGTACAATTCGATATGATTGGATTGGTAGCTTAATGCAAAAGGTTGGTCCTTCATCTGGCGTTGTCTTTATGGTAGCAGGCACATTAACCGGCCTTGATGCCTCTTGGACTTTAGCAGCAGCCGATTATCCAAATATTGGTGCGCCAGGACAAGTTGGTTATCGTACTGGATTTAGTTCATCCTATGATGATGTATATTTAAGATTAGATGGCACTTACCCTATGAATGGTAGTTTGAACATGGGTAATTATAACATTGATAATGTCACCGATTTAAACAGCACAGGTTGGATCAATGCCAATAACATTTTAGCCAATAACTTGGTTTCTGGCAATATTTTTAACAATGGCTCTATATCTACTGCATCTATCACTGGTACAGTTGCCAATAACTTTGCTCAATTTGAAAGATTATTAGCAACTCGTACAGTTGAAACCACTGCAATTAACCAAGATTCAGGATCAGATGTGACCTTGGGTAATGGCTCCAATGGCAGATTATATGTCAGAGATATTTTCTTGAATACCAATGCCAATCCCGGCTCTGGGGGACGAAATGTTTCTGGTTGGTTGTCTGATTTATTACCAAGATATTCTTCAAGAGGAATTTATGCAGTACAGCATGGGACCACTCTAGCAAAACCTGCATGTAATGGAGGCACAGCCAAAATTGAATTAATTCCTCAAGTTCAATTTACTCAAGGAAGAGTTTTAGGTAATTTGGAATTGGCTAACGTTCCAGATCCAGCAAACCCAGGTTTTCAGATTCTTGTGATTTATCAAGATCAATATTCTGTAAGCCTATTATCTGTTTATGCTGTTGATAACGGTGCAGATTGGACAGTTAACTTTGGCACCCTTGATTATGCTTCAATAGCTCCAAATACAGTACCCCCCAACCAATATGTGGATGGTGTAGGTTTAGCTCATATTTATTGTGATTATAATTTCTAATCAAATTAATTATCAATCATTGATTTTCATGTATACATGATCATGGGTCGCACACATTGATTAAATTTTTTTAATCAAGAAATTTTAGGAATATTTATAGATATAAAATAGAAAAACAGCTATAAGCTGTTTTTTTTATTATTATCAATGAATGATTTAAATCTCTTGTAATTCAGATAATGCTCTTCGCAATTCTTTGGCAACTAAAGCAATAGCTGCTTCCATATTAGAGCCCTCATATTTTTGATAATAACGATAGGTGCTAATTGGAGAGCCCATAAAATTAGCAACATATTTTACTTCACCATCTTTATTGACAATGATGTTAATATTGACTGGATATTTAGCGTCATCTAAATTTAAAATTACTTGCATGTTTTTCTCACTAGATTTTGATATTCAATATAATGATAAAATAAATAAAAGCAAGAAGATTCTTGCTTTTATTATTCAATGTTTTTAAATCATTTTTAACTCAGTACGAGCTTTCACAATCATGCTTTGTGCCACACTTTGATCAAGCGTGATAAACTCTTGTAGTTCATCTGTACTTAGATCAGCCAAATCTGAGAAAGTAAACACTTCGTGATCATAAAGTTTTTGAATATTTTCTTTAGTCAGCCCCACAGAGTAAAAATTCTTGACAGAATTCACCACTTCTAAAGTCTTGGCATTTTTCAATGTTTGTAACGCATTATCCTTCAAACCAATGATCAACTCTTCATCAAAATATTCACTCATTTCATCTTTACTGACATAGGCCACTTCTTCTAAGTTAGAAAAACCATTATCAATCAAGACTGATGCAACTTCTTCGTCACAAGCAAGACCCATAACAAAATATTCAGTCAACGCAAGTTTTTCAACAGCTTCTTTTTCTTCCCATTGCTCTGCATTCAGACAAACCAAGTTGTATCCCATGAGTTGACTCAACATACGCAATTGACGACCTTCCCTGCCGCAAACTCTACCTTGGTCTTCTGCGGCAACAGCAAACTCAATAGATAAATTATCTTCATCCAATAAAATACGAGTCACTGCAACAGGATGAATGACCTTCAAGAGCAATTCAGCCACATTAGGATTGTACTCAATCACATCAATTCTTTCTTGACCCAAGATTGACTGTACAGCCTTGATATGAGCACCTTTTGAGCCCACAACCCAACGCACAGGGTCAGCCTTGTTAACACCCTTGACAATGACCTTCGCTTGAAAACCAGCATTTCTGACAATAGATACAATCTCAATATCACCATCAGCGATAGAGCGAACCTCATCTGTCAGAAGACCCTTAAGGAATTCTTCTGAACGACGTGATGCAATATAGCGATTACCATCCTTGATTAAAGAAAAATAAATTTTGTCATTAACTTTAAAACGCTCTCTATGAAAACCATTACCTCTGTCGCCACCAACAAGTTCACGACTAGGAAGATTCAAATCAAGACCGTTGACATCAAGCAAAATACCTTCTGCCTTAACTGCTTTCACAACACCAAAATGCACGTTGCTTTTCTTATCAAGAAGCTGTTGAATTTGCTCTTGGCGAGTGTATTCCTTGATTTTTTGCAAAACAACTTGCTTCACAATATTCAATTGCTGCCTGGTTAATTCAACCGCAAAAGGCTCATAGGCAAAACCATCTTCGATGATTTCATCCTCCACTTCATTAAACAGCATTTGGGATTCAAAATTTTCAATCTGATTAACTAATTCAAAACAACGATAGCCCTTAATGTCACCGTCTTCGAATTGAACACGAATGTCACTGCCTTCAGGGAAATTCTTACGAACAGCAGTTTCAATACCCATTTCAATGAAATCTTTGAGACTATCAATAGGAATATCCTTCTCTCTTGAGACAACATCTACCAGTTGCATCATCTCCTTTGTTGTAAAGGTTTCAACTTCATTCTTTGATTTGTATTTAGCCATTTTGATTTTCCTTTAAATTTTTTAAATAAAGAGCCCTTTTGAAAAAAAAGGGCTTTTTATGTATTTGTTACCATGAAGTAATCATATTTTCTTTTAAATTATTTGTCAAGTTTTTTTTATACTCCAAGCTTTCTTTTCACAATAATCACAGGAGGAGTCACAGCATCTGTTGTTTTCTTGGCAATAATTTTAGGTTGCACTCTTTTTAATGGTTTTTGCTTCACATGATTATTTAGATGTGAAACAACAGGTTTTTTCTTTTCAGACCAATTCTCTGACACTGCACCTAATAAAACATCATATTTTTGCGCTCCAGGAGCTTTGAAAGCCTCTAGAATTTCTCTCATTCTACGCACATCTTGATCGGATGAGCGTACTTTTTGAGTTACAAAAAAATGCTCATCTAAATCATCAGGAAAGACTGAAGATTTTTCTAATATGAATAAATTACCAATGACAATACTTGGTGCTGCCATATTTTTTTCAATTGCTTGCGAAGCAATTTTACAAGCCAATGAAAGACCAAACTTCTTTTTCATTTTTTTTCCTTTATGATACAAATATTTATTTAAACTTTTTACTTTAATGAATTGATTAACGATTATTCATGAGTAGACTTATTGTCTCAGTCACGATGATTTTAATCACATTTTATATTTTGCCTGAATTTTTACTTTATTTCAAGCTTTTAGCAACTTTTTTTTCAACTTTGAAACGTTCTTCATTTTGCTCTAAAAATTCAATGAATTTAGGATTTTTCATTTTATACAAAATACACTCATTCCAATCTTTAAAAATACGAGGACTTTGTAAAATAATTTTACCTTCTGTGATTAAATCTTGATATTTAACGCCTAGTTTATTTTTTAATTTCTCTTGAAATTGTTGAATTTTTTCTTTGACATGAGCTTTTTCATCTGATTTGGTTTTCAAAAAATAATAATAAGGTGCTTTGGTTGATAATAATTGTATCGTATTTTCAATTTCCTTGTCAATATTCTCATCATTAATTGAGTAAATATTGGGAGCAACATTAATGTATTTGATTCTTCCTTCATCTAACAATTTCTTTTCTTTTTCAACACCAAACTTTTTCTTGAAAGCTTCTCTGAATAAATCAACAGACCTTTTCCCTTTTTCTGTGTTCATGGCCTCAAAATAAAATGTTTCATTTTCTCTAACAGAAGCAACCAACGCTTGTATACCAAGTTCAAAATATTCAATATGACCAGCATCATATTCTTTTTGATATTCTTCTTCTCCAATAGATGCTATCATTTTATCAACAAAAGAAATAGTGGCTTCATTACCCGCAAGGTCATTATCAAAACATAATTTGAACTTATATCTTTCACCGTTTTTAGTTGACATACTTAATGTATCCTGTGCAATTTCACTGGCTAAATTAGAGTTGACTCCCATACAACTGATGGCTGAACGACCTGGAAACAATGTTTGATAACTCAAAGCATCAATGGCTGCTTCACACGCCACGATGATTCTTTCATTGACTTCTTTTTCTGCTTTAACGGTAAATCCCCCAAGCTCTTTATCTGATCCTTTTGCAAGTAATTTTGCTAAAGCATCTTTGCGGGTGACTGCTCTCATTTCTGCTGCACTTGCAGCAGGAGATAAAAATACAGCCCAGACAAAATCATTATCAATATTCTCATCGAGTTTAGGTTTTTTTTCCCAATCAGATGGAAATCCAGCAAATAAGACTTCTGATTCAATTTGTTTTTGAATAATCCAATGAGGAATACCCCTTTTTTCATGTAAATACTCAACCACTTTATATAATTTTTGAGAAATAATCTCTGGCATATAAAACATTTCTCTTTGAGAAAAATTTTCGTCTGATGCTTCAAATTTATGATCAGTCCCAAACAATGACATTAACTTTTGTACAGCAACTCTCTTGAGTTTTTTCTCCTCTTCTTCCCCTTGAATCAATAAATTTTGCGTCATTTTCAAATGATGCATCATGAAGTTAATGGCACCACCGCTGCCTACATCTTCATTGAAATCTCTCCATAACTGACCATTGATTTGAATATTATGACCTGTTGCATGCATTTTCCATTTTCCTCGAAGACCATCAGCATTTGCGTCTGCCCCCAACATCTCAGCAACTTCTGCCACAGGAATATTATTCATGTCCTGATAAATTTTTCTCCAGTCATATTTTTGTTCAAAAGCCTTCTTATCATTTTTACCCGATGTATCATGCACCTGATGCATCTTATTTTCTTCGTTTCTTTGATTATCTTCATCTAAAAATGACTTATAATTTTTGAAAACTTCACCTAATTCTTGAATGGCTTTTTTAGTGATTTCATTATAAGTATTTTGATTTTTTAATTCTTTCAGTGGAACTTTATCATACAAGCAAATTAAATGTTTGGCCAACTCCAAAGAATCACTATGACCACACTTTAATGTTTCATTATACCATTTTTGCCCATTAATCTTGAAAACATGATTTTGAAACAGACAAGTAAAATTTAAATTATCTTGTGACATATCTTTGAATTGAGCAAAAAAATAATCAAAAACAAACCCCAAAGGAATATTCTTTAACTCATGATATTTCATTTCTTTTTGTTTAGAAGAATTATCAATAGATTTTTGTTTTTCTTGATTTTCCACTTTGACTTTAAAAGCTTGTTGTTTACTTTCACTCAATAGATCTTCCTTGGGTGTCATCCATCTTTGGTGGTCTTGAGTTTCATTTGAATAAGCAATAACTTCATTTTCTTGTGACTCATTGTCGAATACTTCAAGAGGCTCCATTTCAATATGTTCAATGCTTGGTCTTTGCTCCTGACCTAATCGTTGATGCATCATTTTGTTGAATGATGAAGGAGTATTGGTACTGGATTTTTTAAATTGAAAGCCTTTTTTCTTATTTTGAGTAATTGCTATAGACTCTTTTTGATTTTGATTCAAGCTAAAACTTGAACTTTCTTGTTGGTTATCAATCACGACTTGATCTTGTTTTGTATTTAAAATAACATTCATTCCAAATGTCTTTGGTTGAGGTACTTGATTTTTTATGGTATTTACTGAGCCAGAATTAACCGTAGGCTTTACCCCAAGTGGATTATTATAAAAATATTTTTCTGTTTGTTTATTTAAAACATAAGATGTTTTCATCTCTTGATTTAATTTTTTTAACTCTTCATCATGATAAAGGCCATTAGGACTATTGTTATCTAAAATTGCCAAATGAAATCTATCTTCAAATGATAGATTAAAATCTGATGGTGGTTGTTTATTTATTTTACCTGAAAAAGTCATATGTTTTTATAAAAAATTTTTCGAATTTATATATTATTTATTGATATATATCTTAAACAATTTAAAAATTAAAGTCAATTTTATTGATGTCTTGTTTAATACTTTTCAGTTTGATGTTTTGCAAAAATGATGTTTTTCAAAATTTTAAAATAACATGTCTTTTTTTTCCTATAAATTCTAATATTTCAAGAAAGAATAGGATGTCATTAAACATGTCATCCATCCTGTTGTTAAATGACATCACAAAAAGAAAAAAAAATTAAAAGCTTCATTTTTATGTTATCATATATGCTTCAATAAAGGATAATGATGCACTATTTTATTTTTCCAATTGGTGATTGGTCTTTTGATGGACACTCTTGTTTAGCAAAATTTTTAGTGAAATCTAATTTTTCTCTACAAGCACTAAGAGAAGTTCATTTCAAAGAAAATGAATTCATTGGTTCACTTTGTGAAGATCATGAAGATAATCAGATTTCTGTTTTCAAGCTTTATGATTTTTTTGAAAATTATATTTCAAGTGATGAAGCGAAAAAAATCATTCAACAATTCGTTGATGATGGATTTGAATTAACTGATGACGAAGCCTTTTTTGCAAAAATGAGGAATACTAACAAGAATCGAGAAATCGTTTTATCCTTTGAAGAATCTCTTGAAAATGAACAATTTTTAATTATTTCAAGCCCTAAAGAAATGTTAAAAATTTGGCTAACTTGCTTGAAAGTGATTGACAAAAGCCTTGATTTAGAAATTTCTTCAGAAGCTATGTCCTCTTGTTTTATCAAATACAAAGGCTATCCTCATCAACCAGAAGATTCCATTCATTTTTATGGATATGATTCCCAAGGAAGACATCTTAAAACTCCTGGTTATGGAATTTGGGCAAATTATGAAGGAGAGTTTTATAATTTTTGTAACTAATCTTTTATGAGTGTTTATAAAGAAACATATAATATGTTTCTTTTTTTGAATGATATTAAAATCTTGATAGTACTGTCCATTTTGACCATTCATATTAATTATAAAAATAAAAATTTATTAAAATAGTTAATTCAGTGAGAACTGAATCATTCATTGTTAAGTTTTAAAATGATTAACGATATCAATATAATTTATTTTTATAAAATTTTTAGTAACATATTTGAAAAAAATCAAACTCAACAGTACTAAAATCTTGATAATAAATTTGCAAAAATAAAAAATCAAGATATCATATATATAGGTTAATAAAAAAGGATATATCATGAAAATTAAAGCAGTTGAACATCAAGAATTTTTAAAATTAATTCATGCATTGAACATCACACCTGAAGATATTGCAGTTGTTACAGCAAAAGAGATTATTAATGATGAAAATAAGAAAATATCTACTTCTCCTAAAATGAAGAAATAATTTTTATTGACTTTATCAATAAGGCTTGATATATTGTTTCAAATTATATAATTGGTGAATTCATGAATCCTTTATTATTATATATCAGCGTTGTGAGCATTGTTATCTCTCTCTTGATCGTTGTCAAAATTCTCTTATCTAAAAAAAGAATCAATGACTTAGAAAAATCAAGCTACGTCAATTATGAGCAAATCATGTTAATTCAAAGAGAAATTGAGCGTAGAAAAAATATCAAAGAAACAGTTGATAAATTTTTAGAAAATTGTCAAAGAGAAGAGCCCCTTTTCATTAAAAATGAGCAAACTATTTTTAAAATCTTAAAATTAGATGATAAAATCTATCAATTTAAACAAATCATGAAACCCAGTGAGAAAAGATTTGGCATAGATGATGAAAGATTGTGCTTTGATGATTTTGAATATCATCGTCTTAATACCATCAACGATAGTCTCAATCATACGAGTTGATGATGCAAAATGATGACCAATTAACTCTGCATATTCGTCTGACTAAAAAATGTAATGCAGACTGCTCTTACTGCTCTTCATACTCTAATGATTTAGAGCAGAATCAAGCAATGAGTCTATTGAATTTTGAAAAATCTGTTGAATTTCTCAAATCAATTATTTTAAAATATTCGTTAGGCGGAAAAAGAGATTTTATATCTTTTCAATTAATAGGTGGCGAGATATCATTACTTTCTATTGATTATCTGGAAAATGTAAAAAAAATTTTATTGAATCATTTTTCATTTTTTAAAGAAACTCAAATTGGCATTCAATCAAATTTAATTGCAAGCAAAAAAACAATTCATCAATTATCAGAAACATTTGAACACATTGGGACTTCTTTTGATCACTTTACAAATCAAAGAACCATCAAGGGTGATAGTGAAAAATATAAAAAAATATTTTTAAAAAATATCAGTGAAGTGAAAAAACAAACAGCAAAAAATATTGGTGGAGTGACTGTTGTTGACTCTAAAATGCTACCACACTTACATCAAGAAATTGAAATTGCTCATCAAAATAAAAGAAGTATTGTATTAAGACCTGTATTCAAGGCAGGCATGGGTTGCAGCGCACAGGACAATATGGACTTAAATGAAATGACGAGAGTCTATTGTGAAGCATTTGAGCATTGGTTTTTAAAGCAAAGCATAATCGTAGAGCCATTTTTTTCCAGCTTAATGAAAAGACTTGCCTTTCACAATGCTAGCAATTTTCCTGAAATAAAAAATTTACTAAACAATATTGTAGTGAGTTGTCCTTCACAAAAAAATTGTGCTCAAGTTTCTTTGAATTTAGATCCCAATGGAGATATATTTCTCTGTCAGGACATGTCAGATTCTCAAGAGTTAAAATTAGGAAATGCGCTTGACGGCGTTTTTCATGACCATATATGGCAACTTTTAAAAGCAAGAGAGACCAAATTACACAAAGATTGTTTTACATGTCCGTATTTTCAAGAATGTCAAGGAGGATGCATGAAAGAATCTTTTGAACATCATCAAAATTTATATGAAAAAACACATTTTTGTGCAACATGGAAAAAAATTTATGAACGAATTGATGAAAAGGTTTTACAGACTCCAAAAAATGATTTAATGAATTGGATAAAAAAAATAAAATAATTATTTATTTTTCAAAATAAATCTGATATGATATTCACCAAATATCATTCATTAATTTGACATTTTATTATTTTTTATTAATGATTAAAAAAAATATGCAATTAGAAAAGGCTAGAGAATGGGACGCAAAAGAGTTCGTGAATATTTTGATTTCTATATTGATATCAATCAAATAGATTTTTATGCTCTGGCTGAAACCTTAATTGAACACATGGTATCAGAAGAAGATTTATTTGATATTTATTCTCACAATAAAAAATCAATCATTCCATTTAATGTGATCAGCAAACTCAGCAAAGATGAAATTGAATTATTAAAAGTCTGTTACATTGTAGAAAAAAAAGAAAAAGAGCATGTTTTTTATATCAATAATATTGATATTTCAAGTCCAAAAATGAATGATTTTCTGAAGCTTGGATATTTTAATTATTTTGTCCAAGATAATGATATTGATTTGAAAAAGAGCATGAATATTGTGAAAACGAATTCAGGTAAAATTGTGCATCTTGATAATCTGATGGACCAGCAAGATATGCAATATAAAAGATTCAATCATGCGATTTATCTTTTATATTTGAAAAATCCTGACTTAAGAAAAAAAATGCAATATTTCATGGTTCAATCCATGAAATATCGTTATTTACAATATAAACGAGAATGTTATAAAGAATATTTGCAACAAAAACTTAAAAAAGAAAAAATAAATGGTAAAAAACAAATAAGTTTTATGGAAAAAATTATTTCTTTTTTCAAGAAAAAAGATTCTATTTCAATTACTACTCCTATTCATAGTCCTGTAAAACCTAAAATATTACCCAGAAAAATCATTAAAGTGGACCCATTAAACCAAGAAACTCAGGTTGATGATAACCTTTAAATCAAATCACCATATTTTTTCAAAATTAAACTGTGTTGTTTTTTCACAATTGACATTTACAATCTAGGTGATTAAAATATCTTTTTTGAAAGGTTTATGATGAAAAAACTTACATTTGAAGATTGGCAGTTGATTGATTTGGTTGATTTCAGAGAAAAATTTCCAGAATTAAAATTTGATGAGCATAACAGTATTACAGCATTTTGGGCAAATAAACCCACTGCATTGCTGTCAAGTCTTTTGGAAAAAGATACAGACCATTCACTACAAAAACGCATTGTTGATTATATTTATACAATGGAAGAAACCTTTAAAAAAGGTGCCAATGCATCAAATCATCAATTAAAATTTTAATTAAAAAGCGAGCATTTGCTCGCTTTTTTTTACCATTGCACTTGTTTACAATTGGGAAATTGATTACAACCATAAAACGTTTTACCACTGGCTTTGGCAACTCTTTCAACCAAAATACCGTTTGCACAAGCAGGACATTTCATTTTTCCACCTGTTGTTTTCACCGCAGGTTTTTGAGCAACACCAGAAGATGCAGGTTTTTGAACTGCCCCCACAGAAGCTTTCTTTGTCGTTGCAGCACTTGGACTGACAGTCTTCTTATCTTTCAGATTGACATTGTTTGATGCATCTATCTTTTTCATTTGCACGGTTTGCGCATCTGTAACAATTTGCGCTATCCATGCATCTTGTTTTTCCTTGAAAGATTTCGCATCCAATGTTCCGTCAGCAATTCTATCAAGTGCATCTTCCCAAATAGCTGTCAAACCAGGATCAATGATTTTCTTGGGTAAAGCATGAACCAAGACACGACCTGCATCTGATGACACCAATTGTTTACCTTGCTTTAAGAGCAACTGTTTATTAAAAAGGTTTTCAATGATATGAGTACGAGTTGCTTCTTGACCAATACCCTTTTTCTCTTGCAATTTTTTCTTCTGAACAGGATCTGATACAAGTAAATGAACGTTTGTCATTGCTTTAATCAGAGTACCTTCTGTGAAACGAGCTGGAGGTTTGGTTTTCTTTTCTGCTTTCTTAGCCTCATGACAAAATAAATCACTGTCTTTTTTGATATCAGGGAAAATTTGAGATTCTTCATCATTTTGCGCATCTGATTCTTCTTCAGCATCTTTATAGACAGCTTTCCAACCGGGCTTCAAAATGATTTTACCATTAGCTTTAAAGTGTTCACCAGAACAATCAATCAAAACAGAAGAAGCCTTGAATTCACAAGGAGGATAAAATTGAGCAATATAGACTTCGCATACTGCTTGATAAATTTTCTTTTCCTTGTCTGTTAAATCATTCAAGTTAGCTTGTTTTTTGGTAGGAATCAAACCAAAGTGCTCTCCTAATTTCTTATCATTCCATGCCTCTCCCTTTAACTGTGGATTCGCACCACTGGCAGCTTTTTGCAAATGTGGATGACTCACCTGAATATGAGCCAGAATTTGTGCAGCATCACCAAACTGGTTTTCAGGCAAATATTGACAATCTGTTCTTGGGTAAGTTTGTAACTCATGCTTTTCATATAAACTTTGACAAGCATCTAAAACATCTTTTGCTCCCATGCCCCATTTACTACTGGCGAAAATTTGTAACTTTGATAAGTTAAATGGTAGTGGTGCATTTTCTTTACCAAGATGCTCTTCAAAATCAATTACTTTGGCAGGCTTTTGATTAACTTTTTGAATGATGCTTTGTGCCAATTGTGCATCAATCAATCTTTTTTCAGAATCCAATGATTGAATGTTGGTTGAAGGATTGGGTTTCCAATAAGCAGTAAACGCATCAGCTTTTGTTAACGCAGGTAAAGAGAAAAGACCAGATATGGTATAATAAGTATGAGGCACAAAACTCTCAATTTCTTCATCCCTTTTGACCACAATTGCCAAAGTAGGACTTTGCACTCTACCAACTGACAAAACCCCCTTATAGCCATTTTTTTGAGCCATCAAAGTAAATGCCCTGGTTGCGTTCATTCCAATTGCAAAATCAGCCTCTCCTCTACACACTCCTGCCAAATAAAGAGGATAATATTTTTGATTATCTTCCAAATTGGCCCATGCTTTTTGAATACTTTGTTTATCCAAAGAATAAAGTAAAATTCTTTTTACAGGCTTTTTATTATTTAAATAATGTAAAATTTCATCAACAATTAATTGCCCCTCTCGACCTGGATCACCTGCATTGATGATTTCGTCAGATTGAGCGATGAGGGTTTTAAGAACTTTAAACTGAGCAGCTTTTTTCTCGTCAACCTTGATTTGCCATTTTGGAATACAAATTGGCAGATTATCAAAAGACCATTTCTCCCATTTTTTATCATACTCATGAGGCTCCAATGATTTCATGATATGACCGATAGCCCAACTGACTGTGGCTTCTGCTGTTTCTATATAGCCTTGGCCTGATTTTACAGGCCCTTTAAGGGCACTGGCAATCTTTCTTGCCATATCTGGTTTTTCTGCAATAATTAGTCTTTTCATAAATACCTTAGCGATTATAAATAGTGAAAGTAAAATCCAATGCATTCTCATGATGAGAATCTTCATACGTTTTTTTGAAATCATCAGACCATTTTGGAAAAAATGTATCTGCTTCAAAAGTATGATGCACATGTGTGATGATTAATTGATCTGCAAAAGGCATGAATTGTTCGTAAACTTTTTGACCTCCCAAGATATAAATCGTTTCTTTTTCAAAATATCTTGCTTTTTCTGGATAATGACCTAGAAAAAAACTCTCTAAGCTTGATAGAGAATCTTGAACGAAAAAATCTTCATGAACTGGCTCTTTTAATCCATGAGTTAAAATAATATTATCTCTGTCAGGCAAAGGTTTACCTTTGGTATATCGAATGACATCAAGATAACAATTTTTCCCCATGATAATAGGGCTATATCTTGTTTGTTGTTTCATCCACTTTAAATCAGATGGTAAATGCCAAAGCAACTGACCATCCTTACCAATTCCGTGGTTTTTATCCATTGCGGCAATCATTGTGATTTTTTTATTTGCAAACATAAAACCTTTTTTTTATTGACATATTTTTTAATATAATTTTCTCATTTTGTCAAATTTTCATTTTTCTTTTGACAAAACTTTCATTAATTTCTTCCTTAAAAATTTCATTTTCAATGATTGTTTTTTCCTTTTCAGCTTTATGTTGCAACATTGCTCCTATTCTTTCTTCCTGAGTAGGATAATTCCAATAAGGAATCTGATTGTTTTTTTCTAACCATGAGTCTTTAAAAGCTAATTCAAAACCTTGTACATTTGTAACATCCCATTGAGAAATATCTCCTTCAAATATTGAATCTTGAAAAATTTCTGACATTTTTTCAACCTTTGATACATTCCAATTTGAAATATCTCTATTAAATTGAGAATGATTAAAAAATCCATCCATATTTGTTATATTGGAAACATTCCATTTAGATATATCTTGATTAAATCGTGAGCTAGCAAACATCCAAGAAATATTTTTCACATGAGAAATATTCCATTGAGAAATATTTTTATTAAATTCAGAATAAGCAAACATTTTACTCATATTATCTACATTCTTAACATTCCAATTTGAAATATCACGATTAAATTTGGAATTTCTAAACATCTCTATCATCAATTTAACATTTGACGTATCCCATTTGGATATATTTCCATTAAATATAGAATTTTGAAACATCTCTGACATATTGTTCACACTTGAAGTATTCCAGTTTGATATTTTACCATTAAAGATTGAATTTGAAAAAAATCCCCTCATGTTTTTGACTTTTGAAGTATTCCACTTCGATATATCTTGATTAAATTTTGAGCATGAAAACATATAGGACATATCTGTAACTTTTGAAGTATTCCACTTCGATATATCTTGATTAAATTTTGAGCATGAAAACATAGATGACATATCTGCAACATTTGAAGTATTCCACTTCGATATATCTTGATTAAATTTTGAACATGCAAACATATATGACATATCTGTCACACTTGAAGTATTCCACCTAGATATATCTTGATTAAATTTAGAGTATGAAAACATACATGATATATTCGTGACATTAGATACATTCCATTGAGATATATCACCATTAAATTTAGACTCGTTAAATAAACAAGATAAGTCTTTCATCTTAGAAACATCTAAATGGTTTAAATTACATTTGCGTCCATATTTTCTCATTTCCTCTTTGATAAAAAATTTCAATTGTTTTTTATTTTTGATGATGATTTTTTTCATATTTTAACCTTTCTTTTAGATATAATATCATTATATTGATTTTTCTCACATATTTCATTTTCAATGAATGCCTGCTCTTTTTCTACTTTATGTTTGAGTATAGCATAAATTCTTTCTTCTTTTGTTTTTTTATACCAATAAGGTAAGTTTCCATTTTTTTTTAATTGAGAGCCACTGAATATTTGACTCATTCTATCAACATTTTCAACATTCCATTGTGAAATATCTTGATTAAATTCAGCCTCATAAAACATTCCAATCATTGATTGTATATTTGAAACATTCCACTTCGATATATCTCCATTAAATTTTGCATATGCAAACATTGAGCTTGTATCTTTTATATTTGATGTATTCCATCTTGATATATCTCCGTTAAAAATGGATGAGTCAAACATTCTTGATGCATAAACAAGATTTTTGATATTCCAAGCAGAAATATTGCCATCGAATTGTGAATGACTAAACATATGAGACATATCCAACACATTACATACATCCCACCTAGATATATCTTGATTAAATTTTGAGTAAGCAAACATATTGTCCATAAATTCAACATTCGCAGTATTCCACCTGGATATATCTTTATTAAAGACAGACCAAAGAAACATTTGATCCATACGTATAACCCGAGCTGTATTCCAAAGGGAAATATCTTGATTGAATTTAGAAAAAGAAAACATTTGTAACATGTTTTTGACTTTTCCAACATTCCACATAGATATATTATTGTTGAATGCAGATTGAGAAAAAAGTGTATTCATATCCTCTACATTAGATACATCCCACTGAGATAAATCTCTATTGAATTTAGATTTTAAAAACATGCGAGACATATTTTTTACTTTAGATGTATTCCATTTTGATATATTGCCATTAAATTTAGAATAAGAAAATAAAGCTTTCATGTTCTCTACCTGAGAAGTATTCCACCTTGATATATTGCCATTAAATTTGGAATATTGAAATAAATAAGAAATATCTTTCATCCTTGAAAGATCCAAATGATTCAAATCACATTTTCTACCATATTTTCTGATTTGATCTTTAATTAAAAATTTTAATTGTTTTTTATTTTTGATAATGATTTTTTTCATATTTTAAGTAGACCTTTTTTCATAAGGAATGATAATCAAAGTGTGAATATTTTGGCTGATTAGCCTAAAAAAAATTTTATTTTTATCAACCTCTATAATATATAAATTATTGAATTTAAAAGTAATGATATAATAAAAATAAAAATCATGCAATAATTTTATCTGTAAAAAAATAATTAATAGTCTTGATTGGATAATTAAATAAACATTTAATGAACTTTGAAAATCATAGTACTGTCCAGTTTGAAAAAATATATGAATTAAGAAAAGGAAAATTTCATTAAGTTAATTTATTGATGACTTCATAATTAAGTTTTGGTTTTGGAAATAAAATAAAAAAATATGATTTATTTTCATAAAAATTTTATTTTAATGAGTAACATATTTTTTAAAAAATCAAACCGGACAGTATATGAAAATCATAGTACTGTCCAGTTTGACTTTATGAACAATAAACATAAAAAGATATGATTGAGAAAATTGTCAAGATTGTACTTGTTAACGGTTAAATTAACCTTCTGAAGTATACAAGCCATGAAATTTATTTTCATGGCTTGATACTTAGCTCCTTCAATAGATTTATGATATCTATCTTCTTTAAATAATACGTCTTTAATCTTGTGAAAAGACTCAATAGACCAATGTTTGAGCTTTATATGATATAAAAATTCTAATAATTTTTGACTGAACAATTCTTCTATGTTCGTGAAAAAAGTTAAAACTTTTTTATTGATCTTTTTGGTTTGTTTATGTTCAGATTCTCTATTAATTTCAAGTACATATCGATATTGAGCATGATTAATTGGTATCAATCGAACAATATCTGTGATAATGGTCTGATTATACATGTGAGTATAGGTTTTTTCATAATAATTTTTCCTATCTTTTTCAAAGATAGTCAAATCAATAATATCTTTTCCTTTGTTTTTGATGGGTAATAAAAAATTAATCTCTTTTGTGATGAACTGTTGTATTAATTTTTGCTTAAAATAAGCGGCATCAGCCGTCAATAAAATCTTATGATGAATAAATTTATTGGTAATTTTTCTTAGTCTATGAGTCACAAGATTCAAATCTTCTATTAAATTATCTTTGATATAGGTCTGTTCATGGGTTGTGAAGTAAGATTCTACAGTAAATAGATTATTTTTTTCCACATAATGATTCATGATAATTAACTCATTGATACAGTTATTAACTGTATGAATCTGTGTATTTTTGATACTTTTACCATCAATTTTATAATTTAAATAAGATTGTTTTAAGTCTTTTTGATGCAACTGATTATCCATCAGTTGCTCAAAACAATCTTTGATTTCATCAATAAAAGACTGTGTAAAATATTGATTGGTAAATTCTTGAAATTTATCAAAGTCAATTCTCTTTTTATAGTCAAAAAAGATAGATTTTGATGGAATCTTTTGAAAATTTTTTGTGATACCAATATCCTTACAAAATTGATTAAATTTAACCAATCCTAAACTTTGTAAGTAAAAACTCTTATCTCGATAAGAGTTTTTACCAGAAATAGATAAAATTAAATCTAACCATAAAAGATTTTTTGCTCCATAAGTAATATTTTGACCTTCAGGCAATATAAAGTCAGCAAAATTAATCTTGGCATAAAGCTCTTTTAATATTTTCATGGTTTTACTTTTAATTTTCTCATAAAAATATCTAAAAATCAAACTGGACAGTACTATGAAAATCAATAAAATTTTGACTTTTTTGATATTTTTGAATATAATAAATATTCAATCATTAGATTTTATCATGTATAAAGAATATCAAAAAATCAGTCAAAAAAATGATTCAAGCACTTATGTCCCGCTTGAATTGTTAGAAGCACAACAAATAGGAATAGAAAGAATTGATAAAAAAATTCGTTCTCGTTTTGATGATTTTGTTGCAGAAGAATTACATTTAAGCAAAGATAATTTATGGCAATACTATTCCAGTGAACAGATTGATTCAATTGGATTGACTATTATTAATTTCAAAGAAGGAAAAAGCTTTTTAATTGGAGATGAGACAGGCATTGGAAAAGGCAGAATTTTATCTGGCATTTTACGCTGGTCTATTAAAAATAATAAAAAAGTGATTTTCTTTACAGAAAGAGCACACTTGCTATCTGAATTTTGGAAAGATCTAGAAGATACAAATAACATTGAATTATTAAAAGATCCTATCTTATTTCATTCAACTACTAAAGTTTATAATAAAGCTGGAGATATTGTCTTAAAGGGCAGATCTAAGACGATTGAAAATATCAAAAAAAATGGATTTCCTGTGGATTGTAATCTGGTATTAACCAATTATTCACAAATCAGTTTGAAAGAGCATAAAAAAAGCAGAAAAGATGTTCTATCATCATACTGCAAGGATGCACTAATCATCATGGATGAATCTCATAATGCAGCAGGTGAATCCAATATTAGATCTTTTATTGAAGATTTACAAGATTTAACTCCTTATGTTGTTTATTCATCTGCCACTTTTATTAAAGATGAAAGTCAAATTAATTTCTATCATAAGTGTTTAAATATTAATTCAAAAAGCTTGAACTTTTTTAGAAAAATCTTCAAAGGTGATGAACATGGAATTGTCAGAAAAATGCTCACCTATGAAATGACTAAAAACCTTCAGTTTTGGAGGAGAGAGCACGCGCCACTTGATGTGAAATGGAATGTAGTACTTTGTCAAAATGACATCATTAATCAATCAATTGATAACTATTCAGAAATCATCAATCAGTTGTTCACTGTTGTCACAGACATCTCAAAATTAAATTCCGAAGAAAGTAAAAAAATCAATAATGCTTGGTTTGGATTAGGTGGCACCATCAATCGCTTAAGTCGAAACCTATTATTGTTATTAAAAGTACAAGGTTTATCAGATGCTGTTGAAAACAGTTTATCTCAAAATCATAAAGCGGTTATTGTGATTGATTCTACAATGGCAAGTATCATTGAAAAAATTAAAAACTTCTATGAAACTCATCCAGAATATGCAATCAGTAATGGTTTTGCTCAAAAAGGATATAAGGGAAAAAAAAGCAGTGATGATGAAGAAGATTCTGATGACCATGATTCTTTAGATTTAGACTCTTCTGACTTAAATATTAAATTTTCTTTTGAAGAAGCCTTGAAATACATTGTCAATGAAATATTATTTGAATTCATTGAGCAAATTGATATCATACCGGAAGAAACTTGGATTTCTTGTGGTATCAATAAAAATTGGATTCAAATGCAATATGATGAACTGATTGACAAAAGTAAAAAATTCTCTCAACTAAGCTTATCTCCAATTGATGATATCAAAAATCGTTTCAAAGAAAAAAATATTGCTTGTGCTGAAATATCTGGGCGAAATTTTCATTTAATTGATAACAAAATTGAAATTTTAAAACAAGAGCCAAAAACAAAAATTGTCAAGCAATTCAATGAAGGACAATGTGATGTCATTATCATCACACGCGCTGGTGCTTCTGGAATTAGTTTGCATGCAAGTAAAGCTTTCTCTGACCAAAGAGTCAGAGACTTATTTGAATTAGAAATCACCAATAGACCGACTTACCGTTTGCAATTTATTGGTAGAGTTAACCGTAAGAATCAGGTCCATCAACCCAGATTTTTCAGTATTGTCACATCATTGCCTTTTGAGCAAAGAATACTCAATATTGAAAATCAAAAATTAAAAAAGTTACAAACTCACATCAGTGGAGATAAAGACAAACTTCAACAAGAAAATGTTTTTAACTTCTATAATGATTATACAGATCAATGTTTAAAAGAGTACTTGCAGAATCATCCAGAGCAAGCTTTTCAAATGGGTATTAACACTCAAGGAAACAAAGGTCAATTTCATTATACGGATAGTGTTCTTAAGCGTTGTGTTGTATTAGATGTTGAGCAACAAAATGAATTATTGAACTTCATGATTCAAAGCGTAGAGCAAAATATCTTGTTACAACAAAATAATCAAAAACCTGTAAGTATTGACATGGACAGCAAGACTTTTGAGACATTTTGGCATGATATGGATGAACATGATTTAAAAAATTATAAACAAAATGTTGATTTAATGCCTTTAGCACGCATGAATGATTTTTCTAAACCTTGGGTTGGCATTTCAAGCATGAAAAAGAAATTTATCATTCGTCCAGTTTATATTGATAACTTGAAACATGACTTTACGAAAAACTATGAAAAAAATTCAAACGTCAAAATCATTTTTAAATGCATGATTGATAATTTTAGAGAAAACATGAAAGGATATGAAATCAAGTTTTTTGAACAACAATTCAGACCCTTGCTTAGCAAACTTTCTTTAGGACGCACAGTATCATTGACTCATCATCATGTAAAAATTTTTGGTTATGTTCATGATATGATTTATCCAGATATTCAAGACATTGAGAAATATCCTCAAATGATTCTTATTCATTTAAAAACCATCAATCCAATGATGCATAAAAGTGTTCATTATTATCATGAAGATTTCTATATTTCATTGCGAGATATCATTGATTCACATGCTCTCATCATTTATGATACTCCCATTAACTGGCAGCAGTTTGAAAGAAGTGCTCAAACGATTGAAAAGAGTTATTTGAACTTGGTAGGAAATCCCATTTATATGCAATTTATCAATAACTGCTATCAATTTGGTACTCCTCACACCATGAGCATTATTAACTCTCAAAAATTTTTCATTGACTTACCATTTGGCATGACACAAGAGTCTTTAAGCAGATTGAAAAAACCTTTTTTCAATGCTAATGTCATCATAGAAAAGCTCATCAAAAAAGAAATATCAGACCTTAGCTCTTCTTTTAAGATAGAAGATAGACCTGATATGTTTTGGGTATCCAATGCACAAGGGTATTTGCTGTATGTTAAACCAGATGTTAGTAAAAATACAGATATATTTGATTATATGCTAAAAAATAAAATAAAGGATATGTATAAATGTCATTCAAAAGTAAAAGATGAGACTTACTTTATTTATGAAGTACCTTTTAAGAAAATGAGAATGGTATTGAGCTTATTTGAACAAAAAAATTTTATTTGGTTTGCTGGCTTAAAATAAATAAAAAATGGCACATCGTGCCATTTTTTTATGGTCTCATTGACCTGACTGGTTGTAAAATGCCAAATAATGGTGTAACTTTTAATTTTTGCATTTCTTCTATTTGAGCATTATGTGCTAAAATATCAATTTCATTGAGTTGAGACACCACAAGATTTTTTCTTGGCATTCTTTTAATTGGAGGTCTCACCCAGTTTCTTTGCTCCAAGTCAGCATTCATGGATTCTCTTGGGTGCTCTTCGCACATTTTCAAATACGCTTTGGTTAATAATTGACAGTCCAGTAAGGCACCATGCCCATTATTTTCGCGCTCAGATAAATCAATATTAAATCTTTTACAGATGTTATCCAAGGTGTGAGATCTTTCCTTGGCATATAACATTTTATCAAGCGTTAAAGTACAAGTAACTTCTTTGACATATTGCCATATTTTAGGCTTATCTGCTTTTTCCAATTCTGCATTTAAGAATTTGATATCAAAGTCTGCCTTATGAATCAAAAGTTCAGCATCTTTAATATAATCTAAAAAATCATTTACAATTGTTTTAAATAAAGGCTTATCTTTTAAAAATTCATCAGAAAGGCCATGAATCTTGAATGCTTCTTCTGGCATCTTTTTTTGAGGATTGATATACACATGGTAATAATTTCCAGTTTCTTTTCCATCAATTAATTCCCAAGCAGCAATTTCTACAATTCTATCGCCATTTTCAGGTTTTAATCCGGTTGTTTCAGTATCTAAAATCAGTTGTCTTGCCATTGTTTTTTTCCTTAAGGTTTGATTGTTTTTCTTGCGCCATTATCAAAGGTATTGACTGGGTTTACAAATTTTTTTGTCAAATATTCTGCCACATTGATAGATGCTTCTGAAGTTTTTAACTCATTGACACGATCTTTTAAATAATGCTCTATCACATGCTCAACAATGATGGAATGATCAAATGCCATATTCATTTTTCGTACATCACCTAATTTTTTCCATGCCACTTCCCTCGTTTCAAAACTATCAGCAACCCCCACTTTTGACAAGGCATCAGCATATTCTTTTTGCATTTCTGTTGTCAATACTGCTGCAAACACATGTGATTTTGACCATGATATATCATTATCTCTTGGGTCTCTTTTATTTCCTTCAAAAACAGCTACAAATTTAACAATATCTTCTGGTTTTTTGACATCAAAAGTTAAACCTGTTTCTTCTTTCAATTCTCTCAAAGCAGCATCAGCAGCAGTTTCCTTATTATATTGAAAAACCTCACCTTTTTGAGATAATGAATCCACGAAACCAGCAGGAAAAGCCCACTGACCTGGACAAGTATCAACCTTATCACCCCTTCTAATTAATAAAATTTCATAATCATCAATTTCATGAGAGTGTGCTGGTTGTTTCACTAAAAATAAATCTGCTGTTGGATTTGCTCCAACATAGTAAAATAGATTTTTCATTTTTTTCCTTTGATTGAATTTTCAATATTATTTTAACAGAAGTTTAATAAAAAGCAATGCAGTGAATTAATGATTAGTACTGTCCAGTTTGATTTTTTTCAAAAATATGTTACTCATTTAAATTAAATTTTTACGAAAATAAATCATCTTTATATCTTTAATGATTCCAAAATTTAAAAATTAATCATTCAGTCATAACTTAATGAACATTTTTTAATGAATTTTTATTTTCTAAATTCGTAGCAATTGTTAAACTGGACAGTACTAATTAATGATGGCGAATTTAGCATAAGAAAAAATTATTAGAACTTTAATGATTAAAAGTCGAATAACTATAAATAGCCTAAATATATTAAAAAAATTAATATGATTATATTTTTCTTTTATTGCAAGAAGATACATGTTTCATACTCTCTTTAAATTCATTTAATTCATTTTCTAGCTTATTAAAATAATGATAAATATAATATAATAAAGAATTTTTATTAGTAATGGCAGGCACATCAATCCAACATTTTTGATAATTTTTACTAGTATGATATAAATAAGCAATAGCTACAGATTTTTTCTCTTCTACACTATTTTTTTCATTTTTAATAGCATTTTCTGAATAAAAAAATTGATTGAATTGAGTATTTTGATGTATTTTTTTCAATTTATATAATTCTATTTTTGAATGAGTGTTTATCCAGGAAAAAATAGGCTCTGGAAAATCAATAAATAAAAATTGATTTTCTTCTTTAAATAAAAAATTAAAATTTTCCAAAGAAATTTTTTCCCTCAAGATGATATAATGATCTCTACAACAATATACAATATTCTCTTTTTCTTTCGCAGTTAAATCCTCCCATTGTTCTTCAAAAGTATCTTCTTTTACAATTTCCCTTAATTCATCTTTGAAATAAGTAATCATATTTATAGTATTTAAATCATCGACTTTAATCAACCCGCTAAAATTTGCATCTGAAAAATTTATAATATCTTTTTGTCTTATCAAATGCTCTACACGCATTTCTAATGTGCTTATACCATTTGCACTATAATTATTCATTAAATTTAATTTTTCATGACATACTTGAATTTTTTGTAAAAATTGTTTTAAACTTTTCATTTAATTATCCAAATTTTTATTTTATGATATTATCAAAATTTATATTAGTCAATAATTTAAGTAAATTTCTGAAACAAAATTAATGATTTTTGTTATTAAATTTTTTAAATGAACTCTGACTAAATCGTGGCGCAATTATTTTTCCATAAATATTAAAGTGTTATTTACTAAATCTTTTTTGAATATTTATTAACATTTTTTTGTTGATACTCTTGAAACAATGAATCAAAGTATAGATCCAAATGATGACGTATTCTTTCTAAATCTAAATTATTTTTTTTTACATCAATATCATTTTTCTTCAAAAAATTTGCAATTGCATCAGCACGCCTTTCTCCTTGTTCAAGAGTTGGACTGAAAAATAAATGAGAGGGTTTATCAATCAGGCGGTGATGATAAGCATGATTGAGTACATGATGAAAAATAAATTGAGCAATAAAACCTTGGTCTCCATCTGAGTTTTTTAATAAAATTTTTTGCTTCTTTAAATCTTTTTTAAAAATATTTTCATACAGTAAACAATTTTTGAAATTATTTTTTAAATGATGATATTGTTGATATGTTTCTAACAAATTCATTGAAAAAATCAGCTCTAATCTATCAAATTGAAACTCAGAATTTTGCTTCAATGAAGATAAATACTCTAAAGAATTGTTTTTTTCTTCAGAGTAAATATTTTGATAACAAAATAAAGTCAATAATAAAAGCTTATCATCCATTCCTTTATTTTATAACGATAAAATAGATAATCAAGTTAAAATTCTTTTTTCCAAAATACAATGTCTTTTTGACTCATCACATGATAGCCTGCATCTACCACAATATTTTGTCCAGTCATCATGTCATTTCTCATGATGAAATCAATTGTTTTGATGATATGATGAACGTTTAATTTGCCCAAAGGCATCAAGGATTGAGCATAGTCAAAGTCTTCTTGTGTTTGCTCACCACTTTTTAACGTTAATCCTGGAGATATAGCATTAACAGTCATTTTTGATGCACATGACATCGCCAGAAATTCAATACAAGAATCTAAATAAAGCTTACTTAATGTATAAGAAAAATGATCAGCATTTAATTTCCTTACTTTGGCATCAATCAATATAATAAATCTTGTTTTCTCACTGAATAAATCTGCTTGAGTATATGAAACAGCAGCTTGTATAAATGCATCAGCATTCACTTTTTGTTGTTTTTGAATGTTTTCTACTGAGGTTGTCAATACATCATCATAAATAAAGGTAGATGCACAATGAATAAAAGCCTTCAATTTCCATCCATTTTCAGAAAACCATTTCCAAAAATTTTTATCAATCTGTTGATATTCAAAATCAATGATGTAATCAAAAATTCGTTCTGGATATTTTTCTTTGGCTATTCGGAAAAACGTGTGGAAATTTCATTGAAAAGATTCAAAAAAATACCCACAAATTTCAGCATCCGCACATTTTACGCAGAGTTTTGAGGTTTCGGGTTATCCCCAAAGCCTTGAAAACA
>JACCDS010726215.1_pt1 | contig 28082 bp, 13 predicted proteins | sample 7446441 | NCBI WGS metagenome assembly JACCDS01 (sample SAMN15323445, study PRJNA562643) | freshwater metagenome | isolation source: river surface water | place: USA:Blue River Watershed | collected 2017-08-17 | reverse complement strand
TGACTAACTACATTTGCAATATTTCTGTGCACAAACACTTCACCTGGAAGTGTTCCTGTTACTTGGTTTGCTGGCACTCTACTATCTGAACAACCAATCCATAATACTGGTGGCTCTTGTCCCTTCGCTAAACGATGGAAATATTCTGGATCTTCTTGTAAAGTCTCTTCTACCCATTTACGATTACCTTCTAGTAAATCGTTATAGCTGTTAATTTTTGTATGTAAGTCTCTGTGTGGCATCTGAGGAAATTGTTAATTGTTAATTGTTAATTGTTAATTGTTAATTGTTAATTGTTAAATATTGAATTTAGGGATGTCGTATTTTTCTTTAATTTCGATTAGCTCTACTTCGATGTTGCGAGTGTATGCATTATCCTTGAAATTATGAATTATTTCAATCACATCATGATCTATGAATCGTGAATTTTTAGCATCGATAATTACTTTAGAATCGTTTGGCAAATGAGTAAAAGCATATTGAATTGCTCCTTTATTTAAAAAGGAAACCTCTTGCGATAATTCTAGCCTATAAATGCGTTGTTCTCCTTCCGTTTTTTCTAATTTAAAGAAGTATGGATTACGCATATTAGTTCTCAAAATATAAAACACTCCTACAACCATTCCAATTCCAACACCTTTCAATAAATCGGTAAATACAACAGCTAATAATGTAATGATAAAAGGTATAAATTGATCATATCCTAAATTCCACATCTTTTTAATCAAACTAGGTTTTGCAAGTTTGTATCCTGTCATTAATAAAATAGCGGCTAATGCCGATAAAGGAATTAAATTGATGACACTAGGAATAAAAAGTAATGCTACTAATAACCAAATTCCATGAAATATGGCGCTCATTTTGGTTCTTGCTCCTGCATTAACATTTGCCGAAGAACGAACAATAACAGCTGTCATAGGTAAGCCACCCAAAAAACCTGCTATTGTATTACCAATGCCTTGTGCTACCAACTCTCTATTCGTAGGAGATACTCTTTTTATGGGATCGATTTTATCAACAGCTTCTGTACTGAGAAGGGTTTCTAAGCTGGCAACAATGGCTATAGTTAATGCCACTGTCCATAAAGTTTTATTAGTTAATACCTGAGAAAAATCGGGAGCTACAAATAAATTAAAAAACTCAGCACTCGATTTTACCATAGGTATTTGAACAAAGTGTTCTGCTGAAATTGCTAGAGAAGTTCCATTAAATAAATTAGCTAGTACGATACCAACTATTACAACAATTAGTGCGGATGGAACTGCTGATAGTTTTTTAACCTTTGGCCAAAATATCAAAATAAGCACTGCCAATACGCTAATAATTACGGCACCAAAATTTATAAATTCAAATGCTGATAGTATTGAAGTAAAAGTATTTTCGTGATCTGGCTGATTAAAATCGAAATCTCCCTGAAAGTCTTTATCGTAGCCAACTGCGTGTGGAATTTGTTTTAATATTAAAATTACTCCAATTGCTGCTAACATTCCTTCAATAACAGATGATGGGAAATAATTTCCAATGGTGCCGGCTTTGAGGATTCCCATAATGATTTGCATAATCCCTGCAAGCACCACCGCTGCTAAAAATAATTGATAACTGCCAAGTGAAGCAATAGATGTTAATACGATAACCGTTAAACCAGCTGCGGGACCTGATACTGATAATTGAGAGCCACTGATAGAGGCTGTTACAATTCCTCCAATAATACCTGTAACAATGCCTGCAAACAAAGGTGCTCCGGATGCCAGAGCAATACCCAAGCACAAAGGCAAGGCAACAAAAAACACCACGATACTAGCAGGTAAGTCTTTTTGTAAGTTTTTCCACAAGAAATACTTCTGAATACTGGTATTATTTGAATTTGTTGAATTCATTATAAATAGTTTATGATAATTGATTGAATATCGCTTTCATTTGAAAATTTCAAACTCAACCAATCAACACAATGATACTTAAATATAATGGAAAAATATTGAATAATATGTAATATTTATATGATTTTACATACTTTAGCTTTATGAATACGAAGATAGATTTACTCAAACAAAAGCAAGCAGAAGCACAATTAGGTGGTGGTAAAAGCCGTATAGAATCGCAACACAAAAAAGGTAAACTCACAGCAAGAGAACGAATTCATTTTTTAATGGATGAAGGTAGTTTTGAAGAGATAGGAATGTTAGTTACTCATAGATCAAACGACTTCGGATTAGAAAATGAGAAATATTTAGGAGATGGTGTAGTTACAGGATATGGTACCGTAAACGGTCGATTAGTGTATGTGTTCTCTCAAGATTTTACAGTTTTTGGTGGTTCTTTATCGGAAACACATGCCGAGAAAATTTGCAAGATTATGGATTTGGCGATGCAAAACGGCGCTCCAGTAATTGGACTTAATGATTCTGGAGGAGCTCGCATTCAAGAGGGTGTAGTTTCTTTAGGTGGCTATGCGGATATTTTCTATAGAAATACGATGGCTTCGGGTGTAATCCCACAACTATCGGCAATTATGGGCCCTTGTGCCGGAGGTGCTGTATATTCACCTGCTATTACCGACTACATATTAATGGTTGAGAATACATCTTACATGTTTGTAACTGGACCGAACGTAGTTAAAACAGTAACGCATGAAGAAGTAAGTTCGGAAGAACTTGGTGGAGCGAGTACACATTCTACAAAATCGGGAGTTACGCATTTTTCATGTGCCAACGAAATAGAGTGTATTAACAATATCAAACAATTATTGAGCTATATGCCTCAAAATTGTGAAGAAAAAGCTCCTAGTGTAGCTTACGACATTAGCAACGAAACTCGTGAAGAGTTAAACAACATTATTCCAGAAAACGCAAATCAACCTTACGATATACGTGAAGTAATAACACATGTAATCGATGAAAATTCGTTCATGGAAGTACATAAAAATTTTGCAGAAAACATTGTCGTAGGTTTTGCTCGATTAGCAGGTAAAAGCATTGGCATAGTAGCGAACCAACCAATGTTCTTAGCAGGTGTACTCGATAACCATGCCTCTACAAAAGCTGCACGATTTGTTCGTTTTTGCGATTGTTTTAATATTCCATTATTAGTATTCGAAGATGTTCCTGGATTTTTGCCGGGTACCGACCAAGAGTGGAATGCAATTATTACCAATGGTGCAAAATTATTATATGCTTTTTCTGAAGCTACCGTTCCTCGTATTACCGTAATCACTCGTAAAGCATACGGTGGTGCATACGACGTAATGAACTCTAAACATATTGGCGCAGATATGAACTATGCGTGGCCAAGTGCAGAAATTGCAGTAATGGGTGCGAAAGGTGCTGCTGAAATTATTTTCAAAAAAGAAATTTCGGAAGCAAATGATAAAGAAGCAAAATGGTTAGAAAAAGAAAAGCAATATTCTGATATGTTTGCCAACCCTTACCGTGCTGCAGAACGTGGTTTCATTGATGAAGTGATAGAACCATCACAAACTCGCGAAAAATTAATCAAAGCATTTAAGATGCTAGAGAACAAAGTGAAGAATAACCCGAGGAAGAAACACGGAAACATCCCGCTTTAATTAATAATTGTTAATTGTCAATTGTCAATTGTTAATTAAGGTAACTAGAAACTAATTCCGATAAATAACAGTCTCTAACTACTAGAGACTAACTACTAACGACTAGAAAAAATGGCAAAAAAATCCGCTCCTAAAACGAAAGCAGTAACGAATAAAAATTCGATTGTGTTCTTCGAGAAATATATCAATAATGCAGCTCCTACTTCATTTGAAATTTCGGGGCAGAAATTATGGTTAGATTATATTCGTCCGTATGTTGATGAGACGTACGTAGATAATTATGGAACTGCAGTTGGTATTGTTAATCCAAAAGCAGAATATAAAGTAGTGATAGAAGCTCATGCCGACGAAATATCTTGGTATGTAAATTACATCACTAACGATGGTTTGTTGTACGTAATTAGAAATGGTGGTTCCGACCATTTAATTGCTCCTTCGATGCGTGTAAATGTTCATACCGATAAAGGCATTGTTAAAGGGGTGTTTGGTTGGCCAGCCATTCATACACGCAGTGGCGAGAAAGAAGAAACACCATCACTTAAAAATATATTTATTGATATTGGATGTACTTCTAAAGATGAAGTAGAGAAAAAGGGAATCCATGTTGGTTGTGTAGTAACCTTTGAAGATGAATTTATGCAGTTAAACGATCGCTATTATGTAGGTAGAGCCCTCGATAACAGAGCCGGTGGTTTTATGATTGCTGAAGTAGCACGTTTATTAAAAGAAAACAAAAAGAAATTACCTTTTGGTTTATACATCGTGAATTCTGTACAAGAAGAAATTGGTTTACGTGGCGCAGAAATGATTGCACATAAAATTAAACCAAATGTTGCCATTGTAACGGATGTAACTCACGACACAACCACTCCGATGATAAATAAAATTACTCAAGGAGATTTAGCATGTGGCCGTGGACCAGTAGTATCGTATGCTCCTGCCGTGCAAATGAATTTGAATAAATTGATTATTAATACTGCCGAAAAAAATAAAATTCCTTTCCAACGTCAAGCTTCATCTCGCTCTACAGGAACAGATACAGATGCTTTTGCTTACTCGAATGATGGAGTTGTATCTGCTTTGATATCATTGCCTTTACGATACATGCATACCACGGTTGAGATGATTCATAAAGACGACGTTGAAAATGTAATTAAATTGATTTACGAATCATTGCTCAATATTAAAGCTGGGCAAGATTTTAGATACATGAAATAATTGTGAATTGTAAATTGTGAATGATGAATGTTGGATGATGAATTTTTACCGGCTGCTCTCTCTCTTAGTAATTGTTTGTCATTCTTTTTTTGCGAATGCTCAATTAGAGCGCCGTTACTCTACCTATAATGTTGAAAACGGTTTGGCTCAAAATTCTGTTTGGGATATTCATCACGACTACCGTGGTTTTTTATGGTTTGGCACTGCCGATGGAATTAATAGATTCGATGGGTATACGATGCATCACTACAAAAAAAATGCCCTTGATAGCAATAGTATACATGGGATTAGCTTCTTCGAATTTAAAGAACTCCCAAATAATGAATTATGGATTTGTCACGACCAAGGCGTAAGTGTATATAACCGGATAAAAGATAATTTCGACAATATATTAAAATCTAAATATTATTATCGTTTTCTAGGAATTCATAACAATCAGGTTTGGTTAACGGAAGAGAGATTTAGAATTGTTGTAATTGATATTAAATCTCGTAAAGTAGTAAAATCAATTACCGACCCTAGACTAAATGAATATGCTTACCATACAACAAGTAATGCAATTAAAATCGACGATCACTTCATTACAACATTAAATGGCAACGAATTATTACTTATCGATTGCAAGAATGGTAAAATAAGATACAGTGATAAAGAAGCCGTTAGCCCAGAATTATTTAGATTTATTAAAACTGGGAAGTCAACATTTATTGCTCTCAGTTCTTTATACAAATGTTTTTATGAATTCTCATTTATAAATAACAAAATTAGTTATAAAAAAACACCTGTAAAAAACTACAAGCCTTATTTAAGAACTACTGGTGTGTATGAATGGAACAATAGCTTATATGCAACTAGCTTAGAAGGGTATTACATAATTGATAAAAATAATTACGAAACAAAAGAATACATAGAAAACTTTGGTAGCTCTAATAAATCTTTTAATTATATACAGCATTTAGATGTAGATAGAAGTAACAACTTATACATTAGCACCAATGGAATGGGTGTTAAAATGTATTCACTTTATTTAAATAAATTCCCGCATTTACGTACGCCTAATGAACGCACGAATATGGTTAAATCCATACTCAAGACAAAAGACGGGAAAATAATAACAGGTATTTACAACGAAGGATTTGTAGTTTATTATCCAAATAATACATACAAACAATTTGTATATCCATCAGCATATTTAAAAAATTACTCTTTCAAATCTGTATTGGGTATGATTAACTTTTCGGATGAAGAGGTATTGATGATGTACAGTGATTATATGATCCTATTTAATCATTATACAAATACTAAAAAAATTATTAAAAACTCAGAAAATAATGAATTTCAGTTTTATCCCTGTTTTGTTCGTAATGGTAAAAGCATTAACTATTATATTAACGATCAAACCAATTCCTATTTTAAAACAATTGACGAGAAATTAAATATTAAAACCTTATTTAAACTCAACAAATACACAGCAACCTGTTTTCTGGAAAATGAAAAAACTATTCTAATTGGAACACTAAAAGATTTATTAATTAGAAATTCTAGTGATGGAAGCATACGTAAATGTGGAATGAATACCCATATTAAATCGATATATAAAAATAAACAAGGCAGAATATTTGTTGCTACTGTAAATGGACTTTATGAAATAAATAAACTTGGAGAAACATTAAAAAAATACGATGTAAATGCCGGCTTACCTGATGACTTTTTATATTGTGTATTAGAAGATAACAATGGGCATCTATGGATGAGTCATAATAAAGGTTTAAGTAAATTAAATTTAGCGACCAGTACTTTTACAAATTACTCAGTGAAAGATGGGCTACAATCGAATGAGTTTAATACAGGTGCATTTTATAAAGACGAAAATGGTATTTTATATTTTGGCGGTGTGAATGGCATAAACATTATTGATCCCAATAAAATAATATTCAATAAAAATGAACCTAAAATAGCCATCAATCAAATTAATTTATTCGATGAGCCTTACCTTTCAGATACAAGTTATAATGAAATTACTCAGTTAAATCTCGATTATTTTGAAAATACACTTTCCTTCGATTTTTCTGCTTTAGAATTTACCGACCCTATACATAACACATATAAATATACCTTAAGTGGTTACGACAAAGGCTGGATTAATAGTGAAAACAGGCATTTCGCGAGGTATGCTAATTTACCTCCAGGTAATTATACTTTTAGTATAATGGCAGCAAATGCTGATGGAATTTGGAGTTCAAAACCAAAAACCATCAATATTATTATTAGAGAACCCTTTTGGCAAAGTACATGGTTTTATATCATCATAGGTTTATTGATTGTAGTATTAATTATTGCTTTGATTGTTTTTATTATTTATAGACAACGATTAAAATTAAAAAGGCAATTAAAACTTCAGTATGAATTAGAACAAGAGCGATTGAGAATTGCGAGAGATTTACATGATAATGTGGGGGCTCACCTCTCCTATTTAATTTCGAATTTAGATTGGATGATTTCGCACCCTGAGCAATTAAGTGCCGAGGAAGAACGCAAGCGTTTAGAAAATTTAACAGAAACCGGTCGACAAGCAATATTAACCTTGAGGCAAACAATTTGGGCGATTAATAATCAAGCATTATATATTGAAGATTTTGCCGACAAGTACAAAACATTCGCCAAGAAGATGCTTGATTTCAGTGCTCACATCAATATACACTTTGAAGAAAATATAATTGGAAAACAAAAGTTGAGCCCAGGAATTACCTTACATCTTTTTAGAATTTGCCAAGAAGCTTTAAATAATATTTTAAAACATGCAGATGCAAAAAACATCTGGGTAAAAATAGAGAGCAACGAGGAGTTCTTGTTTAAGTTTTGTATACGAGATGATGGTAAAGGATTCGACACTTCTTTTGATTATAGCAAGGATCATTTTGGCTTAGTTATTATGCAAGAGAGAGCCAAAGAATGCCATGCCGAGCTAAACATTACATCGGAATTGGGTAAAGGCACTGAACTATGTATAAGCATACGTATAGCATAATACCTCAAATGTAGTATTGATTGATATTAAAGAAATTGAAATCTTTGTAATTGATACAATAAAAGAATGATAAAAATTGCCATAGTTGACGATAAGCAAGCAAACCGAATTTCGTTGGCTGAAAAGCTTCAATACGACAAAGAAATTGTTGTACTTTTTGAAGCAAGCCATGGCAAAGATTTTTTGGAAAAAATGCAGGAAAGGAAATCAAACATCCCGGATATTGTATTGATGGATATTGATATGCCAGTAATGAACGGCATAGATACAGTAAGTGTAGCATCGGAAGTATATCCTGACACTAAATTCTTAATGTTTACTGTATTCGACGATGATACTAAAGTGTTCGAAGCCATTAAATCGGGAGCAATTGGTTATTTGTTAAAAGATGAAAAAGTAGATGTGGTGATTGAGGCTATCCATCAAATAATAACTTATGGTGGTTCGCCAATGAGTCCGAGTATAGCAAGGAAAGCACTAAAGTTATTAATGAATTCTGAATCGAATAATCAAGCCAAAGAAGCTAGTACTTTATCGGAAAGAGAGATGGACATATTAAAGGCTTTAGTAGAAGGTTGCGACCATAAAGAAGCGGCAGAAAAGCTTTTTATATCACCTCATACTGTACGTACACATATTAGCAATATTTATCAGAAATTACATGTAAAAAACCGAGCTCAGGCTGTAAAATTAGCGATAAAAAAGCGCTGGTTCTAGGTTTGTAATATTTTAGAGATTTACCTCCTTATTTGTATACCTACCTCTCTTTTACTTATCTTTAGGGATGAAAAAAATGTTAGTCCCAGTTGTTGCCTTTGCATTGTTTGCTTGCAACAATACCTCAACACAAAAAGAGATCATTGATCCAGTTGCATCGCACATTGATTCGAGCATCTCACCTGCTGAAAACTTTTTCTTATTTGCAAATAATGCTTGGTTTAAAGCAAATCCAATTCCGAGCACAAAAAACAGTGTAGGTATTTTTAGAACCATCCAAGACACTGTGAATTCTCAAGTTCGTCAGATTTGCGAGAAGTCGGCGGCGCTTGAAAACGCTAAGAAAGGTAGTAAAGAACAAATGATTGGCGATTATTATTATTCGGGGATGGATACCATTACCATTGAAAAGAACGGGCTCAGCTCCTTGATGCCTATCATCAACAAAATTAATAGTATTAAAACCAGCACTGAACTACCAACAATGGTTGCTGAATTGCAAGCAATAGGATGCCGACCACTATTTAATTTTAGAGTGGGCACCGACGATAAGAACTCGAGCATGAATGCTAGTTTTTTATACCAAGGTGGAATTGGTTTACCTGATAGAGAATACTATTTCAGCAACAATGGAGAGAATCCAAAAATTAGAGCTGAGTATATAAAACACATTCAAAAGATTTTTGAAATAAGCCAGTTGAGTAGCGATAAAAATATTGGTGAACGTGTTTTTGCCATCGAAAAAAAATTAGCTGCTGCAAGTAGAAAATTAGAAGATACTCGCGACCCATACAAAAACTATAACAAAATTTCGAACGCTGATTTAGGGAAGAAATTTCCAAATATTGCATTGCCTAGTATTTATGCGACAATGAAATTAACGGGCTCAGACAGTACTATCGTTGGGCAACCAGAGTTTTTTGAAGCTTTAAATAAAAACATTTCAACAACTGCCATTGAAGATTGGAAATTATATTTAACCTGGAAATTATTAAGTAATTACGCAAGTTATTTGCCAAAAAATATTGAAGAAGAGAACTTCAATTTCTATGGTAAAATATTATCGGGTAGAAAGTCGCAAAAGCCACGTTGGGAAAGGATTGTAGAAGACACCGACGGTTCATTAGGTGAATTGATAGGTCAGATTTATGTGAAAGAATATTTACCAAAAGGAACGAAAGAGAAATTATTAGAGATTGGTGAAAATGTAAGAACGGTGTATGCTGAGCATATCAAAAATTTAGATTGGATGAGTGATGTTACCAAAGAAAAAGCATTATCGAAATTACAAAAGGTAAACATGAAAGTTGGTTACCCTGATAAGTGGAAAGATATGTCGAGCATAAGCATTAGTCGTAATAATTTTGTAGAGAATGCAATGCATGTGCGTGAGTGGCAGTTCCAAGAAATGATAAAGAAAAATGGTAAACCAGTTGATCGTTCGGAATGGGGAATGACACCACAAACATACAATGCTTATTACGACCCTACATTTAATGAAATATGCGTACCAGCTTGTAACATCATTGTACCAGGTTTTGAAGGTCGTATGCCCGACGATGCTATTTTATACGGCATCATTGGAGGTTCTACCTTTGGACACGAATTAACGCATGGTTTCGACGACCAAGGAAGTCAGTATGACGAAATTGGTAACCTCCGCGATTGGTGGACCAAAGAAGACAGAGAGAAGTTTACTGCAAAAACAAAATTAATTGTGGAGCAGTACAATGGATATACCGTATTAAATGGTTTGAAAGTAAATGGTGAGGCAACACAAGGAGAAAACATTGCCGACTTGGGAGGCACAGTGATGGGGTATGAAGCATTCAAAAAAACGAAACAAGGCCAATCGAATGAATTAATTGGAGGGTACACACCAGATCAACGATTCTTTTTAGGATATGCTTATGCATGGATGATGATGTACACCAAAGAAACCATGGAGCAACGCATTATGAGCGATGTACACTCTCCTGCAGAATTTAGAGTAAATGGAGTGGTAGCAAATATGCCAGAATTCCACAAAGCATTTGGTGTGAAACCAGGTGATAAAATGTACAGAGCAGATTCGGTATTGGTGAAGATTTGGTAATGTGCAGATTTTATTCTGCTACTAAATATTCATCATCTAGAGGATAATAAAAAATAGTCTCATTGGCATCAAAGTATTTCCCACCAGGATACTTTGATGTCCAATCTAGGTTTAACCAAGCATTGCCATCGTCATCAACTCTGTAATGTAGAGAGTCTACTTTTGTACGACCAAAGAGTTTTCCGAAAAATTTTGAGTAGTGTTTATTTACAGATTTAAGGTGCATAGGAATTAACTCCGGATCTCCTATGTTCACTTCGGCATAAGCATGCCCACCAATCATGTAATTATAGGCACCCACTACCCTAGCTTCGCCACCAATAGATTCCATCATGGTGGCCATTAATATTGCAAAATCATCGCAGTCGCCTTTTAAGCCAGCTTTGATAGTTGTAGAAGCTTTTGCAACATACTCTCTACCTCTTGGGTCATTTACATATTTCCAGTTTTTATACAATTCAGAATATACCTCACAAACTTGATCGATGTTAAATTCTCCAGGATATTTGGCCGCTAAATCCAACGCATATAAACGAGTTTGCTCTTCGTCTATATCCATGGCATCTCTAAATAATTTCAAATAGTTTAGATGTGTTTCTTCAGCTATTCTCATCTCCTCGTTGGCTTGAGCTACACCTTCATCAACTTCAGCATTCTTATTAGAACTCAAAACAGAGGAAATAACATTTTCAATTTTATTTGATTTGATATTCTTTGAAAAAGGATTATAGTCTAAAACAACCCACATAAACAAAAAAACAACAGCCAGAGCAAGGCAAATCTTTAAGAGAATCTTCATATAACCAAAAATAATATATTTTACTAATTATCCTAAAATCGTATGGTCGCACAATCGTATGGTCGCACAATCGTATAGTCGTATAATCTTATAGTCGTATAATCGCATAATCTTATAGTCGTATAATCGCATAATCGTATAGTCGTAATAAGTATATTTGCCTTATGAAAAGACTTCTCTTACTACTTACTACTACCTTATTAGCTTGCTCAACAAAGCAACAGCCTTTAGAAACAGTATCGAATGTCGATTTAAAGCGATATGCGGGAAAGTGGTATGAGATTGCCTCTTACCCACAACGTTTCCAAAAAGGATGTACCTGTACAACCGCAGAATATACGCCTACAAATGAAGGATATATTATTGTAGAAAACTCTTGTTTCAAAGACAGTGTGAATGGGGAGAAATCGGGGATTAAAGGAAAAGCTTTTATTGTAGAAAATACGGGCAACGCAAAATTAGAAGTTCAATTTTTTTGGCCATTTAAAGGCAAATATTGGATCATCGATTTAGACACGGCCTATACGTATGCAGTTGTAGGGCATCCGAACAGAGAATATTTATGGATACTTTCGCGTACTCCACAAATGAATGAAAAAACATACTTAGAAATTCTAGATCGTATACAGGCAAAGGGATTTGATTTATCGAAGCTTCAGAAGACTTTGCAGAAGGAGATGAGATAGCGAATTTGCGAACTAGCGAATTTGCAATTAATAATTAATACTCGTAAATTGTAGTATAACCTATAATTATGAGAAAAATAAGCCTCCTTGCAATTGCCATGTTGCTTACTGTTTCATTTGCTATTGCAAATGGGGTAATCGTCGATAAATCAAAAATTGGTTCTTATGCTAAATTAATCGAATCTAAAATCGATGTTAATGTAGAGAATCAGGTTGCCATAGTTAAAAGCTCGCAAACCTATGTAAACAACATTAAAGATTCGTTAAAGGTTCGTTACGCGTTCCCTCTTCCAGAAGGAGCAAGCGCAATCAAATTACGATTTAAAATCAAAAACAATTGGTATAGCGCCCTCTTTTCTGCAACACCACAGGATACTACTCAAGGTGGTGGTGGCGGAGGCGGTGGAGCTACAGATGCCGTATTAACTAGCTACTTAGGAGCAAATCCATTATATTATACCATCGATTCCATTTTACATCTCGATTCAACCATTACAGTTGAACTTACATATGTAGAATTATTAAAATATAAATTCGGGAATGTATTCTTCAGCTATCCTAATAAATATAATACGATACAATCAAGTAATGTTAATAATATACAACTTACGTTCAATTTAATTTCTGCTAGAAACATTATAAACGCAAGTATAAATAGCCACATTGCAACACAAGTATTAGTAACTTCCAACTCAGCATTGTTAAAATATAATGCTACAAATACTGCATTAAGTAATAATTTCGAAATCAGCTATTCGCTAGACCTTACTCAACTCGGAATAAGCTCACTTTCAACCTATACTCCTGACTCCATTCAGAAAGACACATATGGAAGAGGTTTCTTTGCCATAGTTGCGGAACCCAATCCTAGTGCTACCACAGTGATAAATAAAGTCTTTACGCTAATTATTGACAACTCAGGAAGTATGTCGATTGAAAACAGAATGACAAAAGCAAAAGAAGCTGCGAAATACATTGTGAACAATCTAAATACTGGCGATAAGTTCAATATTATTTCATTTGAAACTAATGTTTACAGTTATAGAACAAGACATGTAAACTTCACAAATAATTCGCGCGATTCTGCAATACTGTTTATTAACAACTTAGTAGCAAGTGGTTCTACAAACATCTCTGGTGCTTTCGATTTAGCAGTGCCTCAGTTTTCAACCGCAGATACGAGTACAGCTAATATTATTGTTTTTTTAACCGATGGTGAACCTACTGTGGGTATAACTAACATTAGCTCCCTCATATTTCATATTAACAACTTAATTAAAATTAGTGAAAAAAATATCAATCTCTTTTCATTTGGAATCGGGAATGGTATTAATAGAGAACTCTTAAGTAATATTGCATTAACCAATAATGGCTTAGCAGAATTTTTAGAAAACAATAATATTGAAAGTGTAATATCTGATTTTTATAACACAATCCGAAACCCTGTTTTACTAAAAACAAAAGTGCAATTCCTACCTGCTGTAACATCAGAAATATATCCTCAGCCGCTTCCTAATTTGTACAAAGGCAAACAGATGATATTATTTGGAAGATACACAAGTCCAGGTAATGTTAATGTAAGTATGAGTGGAAAAGTATTCAACCAACAAGTAACTTATAATTACAATACAAATTTTATAGATACGAATGTAATTAAGAATCAATTCCTTACTAAACTTTGGGCAAAATCAAAAATAGATTACTTAACCGCACAATACTATCAATTCCAAAGCAACGCAACTAAAGCAGATAGCATTAAAGAAGCAGTGATCAGCTTAAGTTTGGATTATGGAGTTATTAGTATTTTCACTAGTTTCCAAGGAAATGGTGGCGGTGGCGGTGGCGGCGGTGGTGGCGGTGGTGGCGGATTAGGCTTAGAGCATGTTTTCAATGAATGGCCTAATAATTATGATTCAGAAAATGAATATTTAAAAGTAATATCACTTAGTCCTAATCCATCTTATCAAGATTTAAATCTTGAAATAGAAACAAAAGCAATGACCAATGGTGAATTATCTATTTCTATCATTGATATAGATGGAAGAGAAGTATATAATTCTAATACTTATGTCAGTCCTGATCAAAAATATTTATACAAAATAAATGTTGATACGCTCGACACAAATAAAGGTGTACATTTTATCATTATAAAATTTGGTGATAAAAGTTTAGTGAGTAAAATAATTATATATTAAAAAAACACTTGAATTAGCGAAGTTTACAAATTTCTCTGTGAACTTCGCTAACTCAAATGTTAAGCAAAATAAAATTCATTAGTTTTTTATAAATGTTCCTCGATACTGTTGTACTTTGTTATTAAGTACAAACATGTAAATGCCTTCTGGCAATTGTTCTACATTCAAATCATTACCATTCAAAACAGTTTCTTGCAATAATTGCCCAAGCGTATTATATATTTTGATGTGAGCATTATTGAAATCAATTGAACTATTGAATTTCATAACATCTACAACCGGATTAGGATAAAATTCTATGTAATCAAAAGCTACATTATTAATACCAACTGCAGTACTAACGTTAATACAAGAGGTATCGTTACTATGGTTATAATCGCCAACTAATATAGTATATGCACAATATTCATGTGTATTATTATCGCTTGGAGTAATTGTAAAATCAATATCAACATCTTTAAAGAAATTTGGCGCAATACTGTTTACCCCAATATATTCTGCTGTTTTTAAAATCGCTCCGTTTTTAGTAAGTATTACCTTGTAATTATCGATACTAGTAGTTCCTGTGTTAGAAATTCTTAGAACAACTTTAGTTGGTATGCTGATGGTACTGTTCGCCACCGGTGTAATAAATTGTTGCACTCGTAAATCAGCACTATCAATAGTTATAAACTGAACGCTTAAAGTATCATTTGCTTTGTTAAAATCGGCATATACATATTCTGAGCCTCTAAGCTCTCTAACTTCTACAAATGCTTTTAAAGTGTGAGTTCCTGGCCTTAAGGTTGAATATTTTTTTGCAAATGTATAAGTATACATTGAGTCGGTGGCTAATGATGGTGAAAATTGAAGTTGTAATGAATCTATCAGAACATCATCAACCACATATTTTATATTGGTATTAGACAACAATTTCCCTTTGTTTTCAAGTACCAATTTCACTTCGATATTTGCTCCTAAAAACGATTCGTTTTCTAAAGGAGAAATAAAGCTTTTAATGGCTAAATCGTTTTCAAAATCAAATTGATCGCAACCAATATCGATGTTTGTATATCCAATAGGTTCTGAGTCAATGTCGAAAGGAATACTAATTATTCCCATAGGTTTCAAAGCAGAGCCATCAATTCTTATATCATTTACATGTAAATCAAATTTGTTTCTAAAATTCGGACTAAAGCTACCTAATCCTTTAGGTGAGTTTTGTATTTTAAACGGACTTCTACCTGCATCTTGTTGCCCTAGAACAGTTAATGTACTACACATCACATTTCTCCATGATGCTAACACTGGACCATTTGTATACAGTAAATTATTATATGTATTAATAAATTCTGAAGAATCAACATCACCGGTAGTAAGTTTTAAAACAAGAGATTTATCATAATTTGTAGCAATGTTTCCATACAATACTAGGTTGTTCGATTTTTCAAAATTCAATACCACAGAAGGGTCATTTTGTGCAGACTTTTCTGTATGTGATAACGAATTGAAATAGAAATATAATTTACCAGCAGTAAAAATACTTCTCGATACATCTTCGCCGAAATTTTTAACGGTAACTATATTACTGTTCACTCCATCTCTAAGATCACTACTTACCATCATATTGTTCAACACGAATCCATCTCCTATAAAATTTGTACTATCTATGAACAAACTCTCATCGGAACAATTTAAAATGGTATTGTTATTTACCACAAATGATTGTTTTAAGTTTGTAAGCCTGATTCCTGATGAACTTACAAAAGAATTTTTCAAATCGATTTTATTATTACTTATACTATCAACATTAGAAGCATTAATATTAATAACATTACTATATATATTACTAAATACATTGTTTATAATATCAATACTATTATTTGGTTGATTGTTTGATTTGATATTAATAGCAGTATTACCACCTTTAAACTCACAGTTTTCAATTCTAATATTTTTAACTGCCCTTGATCTTGTAAACGGATTAGCTCTGTATGTACTGATGGCATACACCTGATTTACACTAGAATTTATAGGTAAATTAAACTTACAATTAATAAAATTTATATTATTTACAGAGTCGAGTAAATGAACTGCCACATAATCACTGGTCTTTGATCCTTCGAACTGAATATTTTCAAATGTAATATTTTCACAAGCGTATAATTCCACTATACTTTTTCTGCTCGACGAAAAAGTTTTCCAAATAACATTTGCATTCGGTTTAGCTCTGAATGTAATTTTTTTATTTTGTAATGATGGCAAGTCACCAAAAATCAAATCTTCTTGATATGTACCATTGTCTAATGTAAAAATAACATGATTATTAAAGCCACAATTTAATGCATCCAATGCCTGTTGTATAGAAACAAAGTCGGCACTGGCATCAGTTTTACTTACTTTATATTCGCCAGCATTTAAGCCCACACACAATATTTTATCTATTCTTTCTAATGTGTCTCTTGTATCATTTTTTAATCGCTTCAAAGGACTAATTCTTACTGATAATGGTAGCGATTGTAAATTAGAAATGGTATATTTTGCATTAAACTTTACATACTGTAATTTAAATCGTTGGTTTAAACTATCTAATTTTACTAATTGATAACCTAACCATGTAATACCAGTATCTACAGAATACTCTAATGCTACCGTATCGGCACTTAAATCACCTGAACCTTCATTAATCAAATAACAAGAAAATTCATTTTGTCCATATGTTACAGCATTTACACCTAAAGAATATACACTAATATCTCTAACACTACTTGAATAATCTACCGCACCAATACTTCCTTTTCTCGGATTTCTAATTTGGTTATAATAATCTTTGGTTACAGAATTTAATGTAATACCTCTTTGATTAAATTGATTTTGGTTAATCAAATTCAAATCGGTATTAGAAACAAATGTAGCCAGCTCATTCACAGAAAATGCATCTCTACCAGTTAGTATTCGCCAATCGGCAAAGGTTTTAAATACTAAAGACCTGGTTCGTGCAAACATATTTTGGTAAGTATTATAATATGCATTATAATTAAACACATTACTTTGATCGCTCGAATTGTAATACAATACTCTAGGCTTACGTGAATTACTAACATTGGAATCAACAAAAACAATATTATTAATTACTCTAATATTATTTATATCAAAATAAACCCACTTGTTTTGTGATGTGGAAAATACACTGTCTTGACTTAGATTAATTGCAAAGTTAGAACCATCATACCAAATATTATTATGGTAGACATGCACATACCTCGAACGTTTTATGGCAATGCTTCCTGCACTATCGAGCATGTTAGGTATATGCCTACTACTTATCCAATTGTTAGAAATGATTAAGGGGTTTGATGAAATTGCATTAACGCCTAAAACTTTTATACCTTCTGTATTTGTATTATCTAGTGTGTTTGCATTGATGATACCACCGTTGGATGCATTATAAACAGCAATGCTTTTTACTAAAAATGTACTAAAAGTATTTGGTGAAATAAAATTATTACTAATCTCATAACCTGCAGCAAATCTTGCAAAGATTCCATATTTACTGAATTCTGTAATGTTATTATTTTTTATTTTATTACCTACAATGTTACTTCCATCTGAAAATCCAATCATTGCAATGCCTGCAGTACCTCCAATAATTCTATTGTTTATAATGCTATTATAATTACCAGAATTACTAAATGCATTAATATTATTAATATCTAATTTTTTATCAGCAGTAAATGCAATACCATAATGCAAATCACCAGTAACATTAATTTTTTTAACTTCTATTACGCATCCTTCAATAATGTTATTTTTTGCATTATTTGTAATGTGCACTCCTGTACCAAAACTTTGTCCGGTATTTTTTATTGTGAGATGGTATAACTTAACATAACTAGCACCATTCAACTGAATAGTATGATGCAAATAATCAGGACTACCACTTGTAGTGGCATCGATAACTACTGCGTTACTATCTGTTGTATTATATGGTCTTATGGTTAACAAAGGATTATCTATACTAAGATTATACTTTGGTATCGACACTCTTTCTATGTAAGGACTATTAGCAGGGTTGAGAAAAATATTAGTTTCGCCAGAAATTCCACATTCGAAACTTTGTAATGCTTCATTTAAACTTGCAAAATACTTTGCTGTATCTGTGTTAGGTAATGGACTTTGTCTATTAAAGCCTACATAATAATTACCATCTGCACCTGTGCAGATCTCTTTACAAACAGAGTTATTATAATCTACGGTATCGATGAGCAAATACGACTCTACACAAATTAAATAAGTGTTCGCTCCAGGAAGAACTAGTTTTTTGTTAAAATTATGTACAAAACCTTTACTCACTTGAATATTTAAATTTACTGTATCATTAACTATTGCAATGGTTGCATTATTTAAACTCTTTACAGTATAACGAAGAATTGTTGGTTGATTCACTATATTCAAATAACCTCTATTTGTTAGCAATACACTTAAGGTATTTGGTTTGGTTGAATTAAGAACATTGTTTACTATTGAAGTTACTTCAATATCAATAGGAGCAGATACAAATTCATCGGCTCCAATATCTGTAGAGATTTTTCTGCTTTGTTTGTCGAAATCTGTTAATACATTAAATCCTCTGTTAGCTCTTCCTTCAACTTGTAAATCAAATGTATGTAAATCATTGGGAGCGCTCGTAAAATCTATTGCAAATGCATGCGATTTTGTTTCTTTACCTGTGTTTGTTGCATTACTTCTAAAATTCACTAAAGCATCGTAGGGTGTTTGCGTAATTTGACTAAAAGAATAAATAGTTTTTGTAGGAGCTGTATTTGTATTTTTAATTATCAAAATCAGAGGAGTAGATTTACTAGCATCAAAGCTTGTATAAAACACATTGTTATTAGAGTTAACTAAACCTGTATTTCCTGTACCCCCTATAGTAGATTTTGTATAAAAATCGAGAGGAATAGAACCGTTGGTCGAATACAAGATATTATTATGTAATTCTATCTCATTACATGTATTTGCAATCCTAACACAACGCGCTACTGCTTCTGATGGAGTAGAGGAACTTGTTCTTATAGCATCTACGTAAACAGTATTATGCAAAATCATAATATCATTGCTGAAAGTCAATAATATGCCTGTTACACCAGTACTGGTAGTGTTGAAAGTTCCTCCAATCATGTTATTAGTTAACAAAAAAGAATATTTCTTAAGTGCATGATTTTTCACACCCCTACATAAACCAACACTTATACCATAGTTATAAACGTTCATGATTTTATTACCATCAATTCGCACATTTTCTTTACCTGAAGCATCTCCAATACCATAAAGAAATATTCCATTTCTACTCGAAGGACTCACTAAAGAACCAACAATAGTATTGTTTAGAATATTTGCATTTGAGTATCTAATATCTATAGCAGTTTCAATAAAAGCAGTAATAGTATTTCCTTCAATGATATTCCCAACATCTTGTATGTTGGTATCGGTGCCCATTAAATATATACTCGTATGTCCTCCTGCTATTTTATTATTTCTGATAATATTGTAACTGGAATTTCTAGCAAAACCGGAATTTACGGTTCCTAACTTACTTGCAACTATCGCAAACACCATATTGGAATTAATTTCACTGATAGTATCCATTCTAATAATATTATTTTCTATACTATTATATTTTGAATTACCAGTTATATGTATTGCACTTCCCAAGAGTGTTGCTTTGTTTTCAATACATAAATTTTTAATAATTACGTGTTTCGCATTGTTTAATGTTATGGTACCATGTCTACTTTCAGTACCTTCATTGGAAGTGATAATTGTTTTTGCTGCGTTCTTAGTTATAGAAGTAAAAGTTAAGGTATTAATGTTTGAGGTGTTTTGAATATCGCCAATCATCAATCGTTCTTTATAAGTACCTTCGGCAATTTCAATGGTAGTCGGGCCAGAAATTCCACATTGTAGTTTTTCAAACAGGTCCGAAAAAGTTTTGAAATTTCTTGGACCAGTGCCAGCAGGGTCTAAGGTATAAGTTCCATTCAAGCCCATACATACATCAACTGATAAGGTATCATTTTTGGCAAGCAAATCACCAATGTTACCTGTACTTATGTACACAGTTAATCTGAACGAGTTAAAATTAGTACGTGTTATGTAATTCTTTGTCGGAACATTAAATGTCAATTTACCATAATTCGACAAGCCAGTAACGTTAATTAATATTGCACTATCAGGCAAAACCTGATCAACACCATCAATTTTATATCTAATGTAAAGCGAGCCGTTTCCAACATTTGGGCCATAATATGCGAGTGTAATTTGCCATGGTGTCGATTGGTTAGGAATAAATACACGAGGACTTACATCTGTGATTGAAAAATCGTCGCCATTTTGTACAATCTCATCAGCACCTATATCTTGGTTTCCAAATTGGTCGCGCAAATCTCCATCAAAATCTACATCCACCGTTGTTGTAGGTAATGAACTACCTCGTTGATTTAATCCAGTTGCATAAGTATGCAGGTCTGAATTAGAAATAAATTTTGGATCAATACTAATCGATTGTCGATCGCGATTATTTATAATTTGTAGTGCATGCAATCCAACACGAGCAGCTCCATTCCAAAATGCAAATCCGTTTGAAATACTAGAAACCGTATCAAGTTTTTCTACCCAATAATTATTATGATCTGAATTTAGCACAGGGTTGGAACCAGATGCTGATGCATTGTAATAAGCATACCCTTCATTTCTGTTTATTAGATTATTATTTAATACATTTATAATACCAGTACTTGTAGAACCTAATAAATACAATGCACTTGTTTTATCGATGGTGCCAACATTAACAGGCGCATCCATGTTTACAGAATTGAAATAAATATTTATGCTACCACTGTTTAATAAGTAAATTCCTTTAGGTATATCAGCATCTATTGTAGTATTACTGAGAAACCCTCCAGCAATCATATTATTACTTACATCTACTAATCTGTTTGATGGAAAACCTATCCCTAAAACTTCTAATAAATAAATTCCAGAGAAACCTGCACCGCGTACATAATTTTGAGACACCGTTATAATCCCAGGTAAAATAGTACGCACAGCTTTTAAATGTATTCCCGCCGACAACATATCTGCCGAAGGCCTGAACACAATTCTATTTTTATTTATTTTAGTATTTATTTGATTTTGCGCTAAGATGCCATAGTGTGATACCTGTTTTATTTCATTGCTGTCTATTTGCGTTAAGGTATCGGGTGTATTTGTAAAACCTGCAGCTAATATGCCATACGTACCTCCTGTTGTTTTGCAATTTGAAACTCTTGTATAGTTTACTTTAGAAACATGTATAATAGAGTATGTAGGTGGTGGACCAATATCGCCTAAACAAATACCTGCAAATGCTTTTTGGTTAGAAATTGAGTCTACTACAACGTCACAATTATATATTAAACCATTGTTCGCAACATTTACATACTGTATACCGATACCTGTAAATTCACAATTATTTTTAACTTTTAAGTTTCGAACAGTTGCATTTCTTATACCATCAAAAAGAACACTCGATTTAATTGTTTTGTCTGTTATAATTTGTACATCTTTTAAGTTACTAAAGCTTTCAAATTTTATTGCAGGATGTACTGTATTTGAAAAGTAAATTTCTGAAGAAAGTAATTGTATTGGATCGGTATAAATACCTGGCTTGATTTTAAATGTTAAGTTACCAGCTATTCCATTGTATCGAATAGCATTTACTGCATCGCCAATGGTTTTATAATCGGAGTTAAGCTCTCCAATTGTTTTTGTACCAGAAAGAGGCGAATCAAATTGAGCACGTAATGTATCGTTACTTGTATTGGTACTCAATACTCCGTTTACACGTTCGATATAAAATTCATAAACATTGGAAAAATTATCTGGAATAGTACTTACGGGCATTGTAATTACTGCAGTAGGATTTACATTTAAGCTTGATGCTACTGGTATACTCACCGATGTGCTTGTATTGGTTGTTTGAAATACCCCATTAATTTTCCATTTAATACTAACACTCGTAATGGCTACATTCCCTTTGTTCTTTATTCTGATTTTCACAAACTCCAATTCATTGTTATGTGGAGCTAAGGGCGAAACGAGTTGCTCAATGGATGCATCTAAAATTGTTTGTGCATTAGCTGTAGAAATTGTAAAAACAGTAGCAAATAGAAAACCGAAGAAAATCTTCCTCATAGCCGATTTAGTTGGCATTTTTATCATAAATTTTTTAAGTAGTAGATTAGAGCAATAGTTTTTTAATATTTATTCATTTTCAGGCTTGTAAAATTATCCCGAATATTTAATGTAATTATTCTTTAACGTTTCACAAATTTTGCAACTTTATTCTCTAATTGAATAAAGTAAATCCCAGTTGGTAATGTTCTAACATCTATCTGTTCATCCACATAAATTATTTTTTGTAACATTAGCTTACCTTCTATATTATAAATTTTCAAAGTAGTTTTTTCTATTAAATTATTAATATAAATGTATTCAGAACTTGGGTTAGGGTAAATATTTAACTTCGAGTAAATATTTTTCATGCCTGTGGTAATTAAATTAAAATTAGATTTGTAAGCATTCAGTATAGTATCGGCTGTAAGTTTGAGTTTTTCTACTGATTGTAATTTGGAAGTTTGTGTATCTTGAGCCCAGACCATCGCGTGTTCGAAATAAGTAATTGCTCCAGGCAATAGAGTTTTTGAATTTGTACTAACTGTTATCTTTCTATCTGATATTACCGATAAGCTTAATGTCTCTACCCAATAGGGTCTACCTTCGGGATCTGTATTTTCAGGAAACATAAATTTGCACGGATTTGAGTTGCCAATACCCTTAGGTGTTCCATAGGCTACAATAGATCCATCATCCCATAATCCTCGCATTATTCGATGTAAAATAATGGGACTTCTGTCATCATTTGGAATTCCAGGGTCTGGTTTAATATTATGAACCAGAAACGATCCCATTCCTAATTTTTCACCATTATCATTCTTATCAGAGTTCAACACTTGTATACCAAATGCAGGAGGATTAATCCCGTAGATTTGATCGAAACTACCATTATTATATGTATAAAATAATTCACGACTTACATCACAGCCAGAGTAATCATCAGCAGGATTACCTAGATCATGGTCCATAAACATACCAACCCTGTAGTCGAAATAAGCGAAAGGTGATTTATTTATAATTTTATATTTATAAAATGTAGTATTATTTAATGCATTATATTCATTAGATGTAAATGCATAGGCAGTAGCATGAACTTCAACCTGCATCGGTGTATTGTTTAAATAAGATGTATGCCTATTACCTGCATCATTAAACATCCAAAACACCATTTGTCCGGGCACTAATCTAGGATTGTTTATATCCAATATAGGATAGTCTCCTAATGAGGGATCATATATTCCATCTGCATTTTTATCATAAAATGGAGCATAAATACTAGGCCATTTAAAAATATTATAACTAATATTTCTTTTATCAATAACATCTCTAATTTCAGTTCCATAAACTAAAAACATTTTGTCCCATTCTTTACAAATTGCTTTGTTAGTTTGGCCTTGTGAATTTAAGGGCCCAGGCCAAAAATCATTTCCTCTTTGTCGGTACGTTTGTGCAGCTGTTAGTAGATTACCTCCAGCATCTAGCCCTGACATAGAAATTGCTGATGCAAAAGATGAGTGTTTACCTGAGCCTTTAGGTATTTCATAACCAGCATTTCGAGTATCAAAAATATCCCAAAACATATCTCCTCCATTTAATAAAATTGCTCGAACATTATTTACATCTAAATCTACTTTTGCTCTAGGTTCATCACAATTAAACAACATGGTGTTAGCCATTGTTACGGTGTTGCCAACAAATAGAATAAATATAGTTATCAAATAATTTTTCATACCTAAAATTTACGAATGGCCGATGATGACAATATTTTGTCTTTTGCAAGTATCTTTTCTTTGGGAACAAGGCTATTAGTATAAGCTCTATCTTTATCGTATTCCGTAGAGCACCATATTGTAATTCCACCAATATTATTTCGCATTAATTTAGCTTCTTTAAAGTTTGGTATATACCAATCGCTAAAACCATTGAGTATCATGCTATCACAAAATAGTGCTGCTGAATTATTTATACTAGAGTTTGAAACAACTTTAATTGCATTCAATTTGCTATATAAGGAGGTGGAATCGGTTGCATTTATAAATGTATCAAGTTTTCCCCAAACAAATTTTTTACTAAAATCTAAAAAACCAGAAGATACTAATCCATGAAACTCCCCTTCTATATAATCCGAATCACCTGGTTGAAATACATAAAACAATAATCCTCCTTTTACATATTTATTATATTCGAGTTTATCTGTCGCAAAAACTCTTTGTGGTCCGTAAGCTGTACCTTTGCTCGTTATAGCAAATGATCGAATGTAATAAGTAGACCCTGGCAATAGACCATTAATTGAGGTAGCAAATTTCCCTCCGATAATTGTTTTGGTAATTTTAGAATCGTTAATGCTAGGCATGGGCAATTTACTCCAACATAAACCTGCAGAGTATATGGTGACTTGATTGAATGGTATGATTTCTGCGCCACACTCTACCGAATCCATCCCTATTAACGTTACTGGAAATGTATAAAGTTGAGTTAAAGTATCTATCGAATTACTTAGAATTGGTTCAACAGTTTGTTTATCATCCTTCTTACATGAAACAACAAAAAGAATTATTAATATAACACCATGTTTAAAATAGAATTTCATAGTTTACAATATTTGTAAATCAAGCATAGACGTATACACAATATAAATATAAATAATTGATTTACAAAACGATTGCCTTCCCCCTTAGCTTCTAACATATTATACTAATGAGATACCTCTGTGTCTCTGTGTTTAGGTTTTACACATTTACGCATTTGCATTACTTCACAAACTTCCCTCTGTACAATTTTCCTTGATGCAATACTGTAAACGTATATAATCCTGGAACCAAAGTGCTCACATCAGCATAATTATTATTAATGCTTGCTTCTGCAATTTTTTGTCCCATGGTATTGTATATACTGATGAGAGCTCTATCGAGGTTATCTGTTGTATTAAACATTAACACATCGTTCACTGGATTTGGATAAACTTGAAGATTACTCATTTCATTTTGAATACCCACCAAGTGTGATATGACGATAGGTGAATAAACAGAATCGAAACAATTTTCTCTGTATACAAAACATGAAATATCTCCCATAGCCGTATCGGTATTCCATTTTATTGAAATTGAATTTTTATTTGCGGCACCTATAATTGTACCATTCGAAGAAACATTCCAATGATATGTGGCATTATTTTGTGAATCTACTTTGTAAGAATATGTTTGGGATGTATCCGTTACATAAATGTTTAAATTATCAAAACTTGCAGTGGGGGTTTCATTAACACTAATAGATCGAACATTGGTAAAGTTACACCCTTTAGGATTTAAAACAGTATCTCTTAAAATTGTTGATTGGTAATATACTTTTCCATTTAAATCAACAAAACTATCGCAAGCATTTATTTGCCAATAAAAAGTAGAATAACACGGACTATCGAGTACATATAAAACATAATTCAAAGTATCACTCAATGGTATAAAACACGATTGATCGTAACTTACCACTTTGAAACGATAAGGAACTGCACTTACACTATTCGTATCAGCATTTATAGTTAAAATAGCTTTTGTTGAACCTTTACCTCGTATTACAAATTGTTCGGCATTGGCTCCACGAGTAGTATTTCCTAGTGTATCTGACCATGCCGCATCAATCAAATTCGTATCTAAAATATTGTTAAACGTAGCACCTATCTCTGGAATAATTCTCGTAAAAACACTATCATTTACTTGATCGGTACTGTTAAAGTTAATTGTTTTTGATAAAGTTGATGTAATAATTAAGGTGTCGATAACGGTAGAATTTTTTTGTACATCATACAAAACCGGAGGCTGCTCCTCATTAAGATATGTTTGTATTTGCATCTCCCTTCTAACCTCTCCTATTTTAGTTGGTACACCACCAATCTTCCTATACTCTTCTATTTTAACAGCAATTAAATATCTTGTTGCAACAATAGGTTTTAAAGTCATAATACCAGTTGATGAATTTATCTTTAAACTTGGATTACCATCAACCATATAATTTAAAGAATAACCAAAACCAAAAGGAATTTCTTCAATGTTTGGTTTCGTATCATCTCCCCCATAACCTTTAACTAAAGAATAAACCAATGAATCTCCATCGGGGTCCGTAGCCGACCAATCTATTGTATAATATTTGCCAATACTAAATCCATAACTAGGTAAAGTATTAAAATATGGAGAGCTATTAAATTGTGTAGCCGAACCTGTGCTTAATTTAGGAATTGATGCGTAAAATATTACGTTTATTGAACTCGAAGGGGATTCTAAATTAGAGATATTTGAATTTCTACAACAATGATTACAGGTGGCATAATAACCTGCAGCGTCATTTAAGTTCGAATAATCTAAAACACTACTTTCATAGATTCCAATTTCCACCTTATTTTGAGTTTCACTAGGTAAACATAATTCATCAGGATAAGTAATAAATGTTTGAGCATTTACTCGAGTTATAGTAAAGGTGTTTACAACCGTATTATTTGATGATTGAATTAATTTAAATGTTAAATTAAAAGGAAGTGGAATTCCAGCCGCGTCTCTATAAAAACGCATGCGCCATTTATAGTTTGATGTTGGATTGTTATTTGCGTCTTTAATATTTATTAATTGCATATCGTATCCAAGAAAATGTGTTGCAAACAAAGAAGATGATGATGCAAATAAAAATATAAAAAGTAAGAGTTTGGCTTTTCGTATCATTTGATGTTTTTTTATAGGTTACATAAATATAAATAAATTACTTCACAAACTTCCCTCTGTACAATTTCCCTTGCTGCAATAATGTAAACGTATACAATCCGGGAACCAAAGTGCTCACATCAGCATAATTATTATTAATACTTGTTTCTGCAATTTTTTGTCCCATGGTATTGTATATGCTGATGAGAGATCTATCGAGGTTATCTGTTGTATTAAACATTAACACATCGTTCACCGGATTTGGATAGGTATATAAATAGCTTGAATTAATTTTATTAATACCTGTACCAATGTTAAAACTTTGAACATCTTCAGCTTTACAGCCTTTGGCGTCTTCTATTCTAACTTTTATTCTAATGTTTGTGTAATTTGTAAGCAAGGAAACTGGTAAAAAAGTTGAATTATATAAAATTATTGTATCTGTATTATCATCAAACCATGTAACTGTATTCCATGGTTTCGTTATGTATTGGTCAGGCATAATCCTCAGTGTATCGGTTAGTGTATTGCAACATGTTATTGAATCATTTAAGATTCGCACTGTTGGATTATCAATGTATACCGTATCTACCCTAGTAATGCTGCATCCATTAAGTTTTGTTACTTTAATAATTACTGGGAATTTTCCAATGCCAGTGTTCGACATGAAAATCCATTTCGGACTACTATAAAATGGATCGAAATATGTACCCGCCTTTACAAACAATCCATCATCGCCATAAAAATGAACAGAGTCGCCATTTTCTGAATTATCTAATATTACTTGAAAATTAATGATTGATCCCGGACATGCGTTGTCGATATTTACCGTAGCGATTGGTGCTTTTTTGATGAGTACCGAATCATAAAAATCATACCTGCAACCAAAAGAGTCGATAAT